>Ga0129307_1000220_pt1 | contig 99293 bp, 83 predicted proteins | sample P1105metagenome_FD_94437 | JGI IMG/M metagenome (GOLD analysis project Ga0129307, IMG submission 94437) | Capybara group fecal microbial communities from Wisconsin, USA - P1105 metagenome | ecosystem: Host-associated > Mammals > Digestive system > Large intestine > Fecal | place: USA: Wisconsin... | reverse complement strand
TGCCCATACTTATGGTACCTCCTGTTATTTTTTTTGTTTTGTGGTTAAAACATCTTAACATGATGTACCTTTGTATGGGTATTTCTTTTCTTGCTATTTCAAGTTCATTTTACAATCTTCCACGTCAAAAAATTTGTCTTCATAATGCAGGTCGCTGGCATCGGCAATTTCAAAAACAACGTTCGAAGGAACCTTACCCTTCTTTGCCTGCTCAATCATCTCCGGAGAAAAATCTGTCGCAACAATTCTTTCTGCCGACCAGGCAACATTTTTAGCAATCAGCCCCGGCCCTGTTGCAAGCTCAAGAACCTTTTTCCCCATCACAACTTCGCCAATGTGCTTGTACATATAATCATAAATATTTTTCTGAGACTTCATTGCCAGTGAATAAACCGGCGCAAACCTATCCCAAATTGTTTTATTCATTCATTCCTCAACTTCTAAAGCAGATTCAGCATTCCAATCAATCCAAACATTCCAAGGCCAAGACTCGGCATTATGATTCCCGGTAAATCTTGAAACTTTACCGGGTTTATTTTACGACAAGTAATTCCAAAAAGCAGGAAAACAAGAGGATTCAAAATAACGCAGATTTTTGGGACATCAAGCACCCCTGACACAATCGCAATAATCACCGTAACTGTTGGAGCCAGCAAACTAATGTAGCCGGTCATAAATGGCACAGCAACCTGTTTGTAAATCTTTTCCAAAATGTCATCGGCAATCTCCAGACTTCCACGTTTCATCGCCCCTTTGTAAATCAGAGCCTGAAGGCAGCAAAGAGAATGAATCAGAATTCCGGCGAAAGAACCGAAATAACCGAAGCCCAGTGTGAGATAACCTAGTAGCGGCCGAACCTCTGCAATCTGCATTCCAAGGGAATAAAAGCCAAGACAAACAAGAGCATCGCCAATAAGCGCAAGAGCAATAGACCAGCCGAATCTCCAGTCTGCCATTTTTGTCCAGTTGCTGTCGATGTTTTTTGAAGTACCAAGCTTCTGATTTCCACGTCCCTTCAAATCAAAAAGAATATCGCCAGTAGCACAAAGTAGTCCGCCGGCAAGTCCTAAACATGAAAATACAAAATACAAATTATTCATTTTATTTCCTCATTTTTTCAACTTGTGATTTTATTTCCGCAATTCCCGCGAGAATGTCGTTTTTTTTCTTTGGTGTATAAAAGCGGATTTTAGGTTCTATTTTTAGAAGAAGAGGAAGAAGCGGCTTGAGTGTGTCAGGGTTTACAGCGGCTTCAGGGTAGATTGCCAGAATGCTCGCCGTACTTTCCTTGTATGAGATTTCTGCCTGGGGACAGATTAGTCGTACAACTTCGAGAGCGGCATTTCTTATGTCTGTGTCACGGAGAACGGGGTCGCGGAATCGCAGGCGGCCGGGAAAATAATTATAAGTCATAACTCAGTTCATCTCCGTAAGGTCATTTCGACAAGCTCAATGACCGGTTATCTAACACCGGCTTCATGGCATTTACACTGAAGGCAACAGTTGAAGCATTATGCAGGATTGCAGCCATAGAAGGCGAGATAATTCCGAGAAGCCCCAACAGCATAAAACTTGTGTTTACCGCAACTATGCCACGGTTATTTGTGTCGATTTTTTCGATGAGTCTTGTACCAAGAAGTCGGGTTTTATACAAGCCTTCAAGGCCGTCTTCGCTAGACAAGATTATGTCTGCTGTTTCGCCGGTAATGTCTGCGCAGTCGCCCATGGCAATTCCTGTATCAGCAGCGGCTAAGGCCGGAGCGTCGTTTATTCCATCACCAATCATAATGACTTTATGACCAAGACGCTTTTGTTCTTCTATAAATTTAAATTTATCTTCCGGCAGAGCACGCGAAATGTAATTATCAATCTTTGTGATTTTTGCGGCATTGCGGGCAGCTCCTTCGTCATCACCTGTGATCATTACACAATTTCGAACTCCGCTCTTATGAAGTTTTTTGATAATTGCAGGAGCATTTTTTCTTACCGGATCATTAATTGCAAAAATGCCAATCAGTTCTTTTTCTTCTGCAAGATACAAAAGTGATTCGCCGTTTTCAATTGCTTCTTTCTGAATCTTTTCAAGACCTGCCGGCTCCTTTACTTTTTCATCATCAAAAATAAAATGCCGGCTACCGATAGTTAGTTTCTTTCCATGCAGTTTTGTTGCAATTCCGTGAGCCACAATATATTCAACCTTTGCATGCTCTTCAGGATGCAGAAGACCCCGCTGGCTTGCCGCCTGAACAACCGCCGCAGCAATCGGATGGGCAAAGTGTTCTTCAAGGCAGGCCGCAGTTGCAAGCACTTCATTTTCTTCCCGACCGCCAAAAGCCATTATTCGGGCCAGCTGAGGTGTAGCTGCTGTCAAAGTTCCAGTCTTATCAAAAACTACAGTATCGGCAAGAGAAGCTTCTTCCAGAAATTTTCCACCCTTTACAATTATTCCATTTTCAGCGGCTTCCTTCATTGCACTCAAAACAGCAATCGGAGATGCAAGTTTCATGGCACAGGAATAGTCTACCATCAGAGTTGCCATCACCTTTGTCATATTTCTCGTTGTAAGAAAAACCGCAAGCGAAAGCAAAAAGTTATATTTTACAAGAGAATCAGCCAGATGCTCAGAACGCACCTGAGACGAAACCTTGAGTGACTGCGAATTATCTATCATTGTCAGAATATTCTGAACCTTTGTCTGACTTCCGGTTGCCCGAACTTCAACAAATAGTTCTCCTTCCTGAACCACAGTGCCGGCAAAAACAGAAGCCCCCTCCCGCTTTTCAACCGCAAGAGGCTCGCCTGTAATCGAAGCCTGATTTACAAGACCTTCTCCTCGGATAACTTCTCCATCTACAGGAATCACGCTGCCGGTACGAACTGCAACCAGGTCACCTTTTTTCACAAAAGAAAGCGGTACTGTTTTTTCTACAGTCTCACCTTTTTCATTTTTAGTAACCAGCTGAACCTGATCATTTTGTGAGAGCAGACGATTAGCAAGGTCTGAATAAGATTTCTTTTTTGTAAACTCTTCGATTGTGTCACCGATGTTCAGCAGGAAATTGATATTTGAAGCAGTCTTTGTATCGCCGGTAATAAGTGCCATAGAAATTGCAGCGGCATCCAGCACTTCAGACTTAAAGACGTTTCCAGTTGCAATCTCTTCCACACCTTTCAGAATGCGTGGTCCCAGCGACCAGGCTCTAAGAACGAGACGAACCGGCAGCGGCAAAATCTGCTTGAAGTAATGCCAGGCCGTCATGCAGGCCAAATCAAAAAGAAGACTTTCCTGTTCAGCCGGTTCTTCCACCGCCTCAAGCATTTCCTGATTTTTAAGATATTTGTCTGAAAGCGCCATGAAATAGGCACGAATATGTTTTTCAGATAATTGTTTTGTATCGTAATAGATGAGGAAGGAAGCAGTTGTGTAGTTCACAGAAACATCTGTCATTCCTTCCTGAACAGAAAGCAGACTGTAGGCAAGGGCAGCCTGTCGCTTAGAAATTTTTGATTTATCATAGCGGATTCGGATCCGCCCTGGTAGAGAATGCTTTACTGTAAAGTCCATAAATGCCCCGCCTATGCGTTAGCCTTTGCGTCCTGCTCTGCCTTTACATCCTCGGCATCTTCTTTAATTGTTTCAAAGTATTCTTTAGCATCGTCCTTGAGCTGAAGTCCGCCTGCAACAACTTTGGCACAGCCTTTTCTGAAGGTATCTGTCTTAATAAGAGCGGCAGCTGCAAGACCTACAACTACTCCCCACAAAAATTTCTTTCCACCATCTGTCATAAATTCCTCCTGAGTTTGCAGTCGGTATATTTTACATATTAGGCTGTACTAACTCTTAAGTTTGTTTTAACTAACATATCACACTTAATTGTTATATTCAACTAACTTTCCTGTTTTTTTTGAGCGAAAAGTGTTAAAAGTTTAGCGGCTTTTGGTAGAGTCCTTAAAATCTGCATTATAAAATCTTTTACAGTTAGTTTCATCTAACTTTATTTCCTTATGGAGGATTTTATGAAAGTCTCAAAAATCAATAAGTTTTTCCGAAGGGTCGGCGAAGCACAGATTAAACACCGCAAGCTTTGTCTGATTATCCTTTTTGCAGTTACACTCATTTGTCTTTCCGGAATGCGTAATTTCCGCTCAGAAAGCTCTAACAGTGACTGGATTGTAAATGGCAGTGAAATCAAAAAGAACTCTGACCATTTTAAGGAAGTCTTTGGTAACGACCAGTATGTTCTTGTTCTGGTTCAGGCTGATGATGTTTTTGCACCTGATGTTCTGAATATGATTGACCGCCTGGGAGAGCGGCTGGAAGCTGAAGTTCCTTTTGCAGACAAGGTTACTTCCCTCACAACTGTTTCAATCCCGATTGGCGATGAAGAAGGCTTTGAAGTAAAAAGCCCTTTCAACGACGGCATTCCAACCAACCCACGCGAGCTGGCTGAAAAGAAAGCCTTTATTCTGAGCCGCGAGTCTATCGTAAATAACCTCGTTTCCGACAACGCAAAAGAATGCTGGATTTCCTTAAAACTCAATCCTTTTAAGAATGAAAGCGAGGATGTTTCTGACGTAGGTCATGCCGCTGAAAAAGTTATTATGAGTGATGAGTTCAAAAGCGACCGCTGGAGCCTCATGCCAATCGGAAGCGCCTACACCACAGCCGAAAAGGAAGATGTGCTTACAAAGGATTTTGCTTCCAGAATTGCACTTGGCTTCCTGGTTATGCTGATTTGTCTTATCATTTTTGCGCGTACAGTTTCGGGTGTTATTGTACCTTTTCTTGCAACTCTTTTTGGAATCGGAACCGTACTCGGCTTTACAGGTCTTATAAATGTTCCAGCCGATTCTGATATGATGACACTTCCTGTTCTTTTAGGAATGGCTCTTTCAATCGGATATGCCCTCCACTACATCAATGCATTTAAAATGCACTTCCGCCAGACTGGTAAAAGAAAGGAATCTGTTATTGAAGCTGTTGGCGAAACTGGCTGGCCAATTTTGTTCACTGTAATTACCACTGCAGTTTCACTCCTTTCCTTCCTCTTTGCAAACATCCGCCCTATGATCTGGCTTGGTGCAGTTGCATCTACAGTTGTCATCATGGTTTATCTTTATGTTGTAATTTTGATTCCGATTTTCCTCAGTTTTGGAAAAGATAAAGAGCCTGCCCTTGCAGAAACAAAAGGCGCAACAAAAGCAGACCTGGCATTTGAAAACATCGGTAAAAAGATTGTTAAACGCAGCAAGCTTGTAACTCTTCTTTCTATGCTTGTGATTATTCTCTGTATTCCAGGCCTTCTCAAAATGGAAGTAAATATGGACTACTTAAAGTTCATGGGAAACAAGGTTCCTTTTGTTCAGCGAATCGAAAAAATCCTTGAAACAAAGCTGGGTAATATTTACAGCTATGACGTTATGATTGAGTTTGATGAGGAGGATGCTTTTAAAGATCCTGAAAACATGCTTGCCCTTGATAAACTTGAAAAGGACCTTGGAAAGCTTCAGATGACAAAAATCACTAACGGCAAGCCTCGTGTTAGAAGCATCACAAGACAAGTAAAGGAAATGTACCGCGTTCTCAATGGTGATGACCCGGCATATTATACAATTCCAGAAGAACAGGATATGCTTACCCAGCTGCTCTTCTTCTATGAGATTTCAAACAGCGAAGCTCTTTTTGATGAACTTTCTGAAAGCTACAATGCCGTTTATGCCCATGTAGAAATTTCTGATTACAATGCAAACCTGATTGTTGAAGATATTACAGCCGCAGAAGAAGCCGCAAAGAAATACTTTCCTGGTGCTCATGTAGCAGTAGTTGGAACCATTGCCGAAAATGCTGCCATGAACGAGACAGTTGTAAAGAGCGAGCTTAAATCCTTTGGAGCTTCCTTCATCATGATTGCTATTCTTTTGATAATCGTATTTGCAAGCATCAGAACAGGCCTTATTGCAATGATTCCAAACCTTGCGCCGGTTCTTCTGATTGGTGCAGTTATGGGTTATTTCCATATGGCACTTGATGAACTTACGATGATGATTATGCCTATGATTCTTGGAATTGCAGTTGATGATACGATTCACTTTTCAAACCATATCAAGACCAAGCTGGAAACAGGCAGAAATTATGCCGACGCAGTTACAGAAAGCTTCCGCGAAATCGGAAAAACAATGGGAACTACAACCTTTATTTTGTGTGCAATGTTCCTCATGTACTGCTTCAGCCCGATTACGGCAATGTTCAGAATCGGCCTTCTTTCTATGATAGGTTTAGGCTCTGCACTTATCGCAGACTACACTCTTACCCCGGCTCTGATTTACCTTACAAAGCCGCTAGGAAAGAAGTATAACTAGCTTAGTTCTTGTTATTCTAAACTAACAATGTTATGATAGTCTTATCCTATGAGTATAAATAAAAATGTAGTCGTTCAGGGTAAGGCTATCAAACTTGAGCTTGATGGAAGCGGTTCCCTCTCAAACTCCTTTGGTAAACTGAATTTGGAAAAGTCAAAAAGTCGAGAAAATATAAAATACAACAGCTGGAATGTACAGGTCCAGAAAACAACCTTTGCCGAAGAAAAAGACAATTGCGGTCGTGATGAAATCCAGATTATGTTCAATCTGAGTCAGGATATCAGATGGGCTTATTCCTTTCACACAGGCAGCGAAACAGTTGAAATGGCAAAGGGCGAAGTCTGCGTTTTCAGAAACAATAATTATGCAACGGGAATGACTTACGAGGCCGGAGCAAATTTTGTTTTCAAAAATCTGCAGATGCCGACAAGCTACTTTCAGGAATTGCTTTCAAAATATTTTACCGACCAGAATATCACAAACCTGAAAGAACATTTTTTGACCCACGTTACAAAAACCACGATTACTCCGGAAATGTACCGCGTTCTTTCCGAAATAGATACCGCCGACCGTTTTAAGGAATACGAGGGTGTTTACACAGAAGGCAAAATGATTGAGCTTACAGCCCTTGTTCTTTACGGAATCGCCTATCATAAAACAGACGAAATCAAACGTCTGCCACAACCAAACAAAGATGATGTCGAACGTATAGAAAGCTTACGAGAAAAAATCCAGCGCACCCCCGCACTTGAATACGATGCCAAAACCGTTGCCGACGAGCTTGGAATGAGCATCAGTAAATTAAACAGAGTCTTCCGCACAATGTACGCCACTTCCCTGCACTCCTATGTTCAGGACAAACGCCTGGAATACGCCGCCCGCCTTCTGCAGGAAAATGACCTCCCGATTTCTCAGGCAGCACAATTGTCAGGTTACACTAACATGAGCCATTTCTCAAAATCCTTTGTGAAAAAATTTGGTGTGCTGCCTAAAGACTATTAGGCTTCTTCGACTAAACTACTCCTGCTTTTTCAAAATGCTTTTTCACCAGCTTTATGGAGACAAGAGCTCCAAGCAAACTTGTTACCACAGTTAATGCCACCATTCCAAAATACATCGGCCAGGTGAACATCTTAATATACACAGCAAGAGCTTCATCTGTAAGATGCAAAATCTCCTGACGGTCAATAAGATACTGAGCATTTGAAACATACATCGGAAGTGTATAACCCGCAGACTGCAATGTACAGCCAATCACATAAGTCAGAACAAAAATCTTTTTACTTTTGTAATGATTTACGCTTGCGACAATTTCTGCAATTACCCAGCCTGCTATTGAAGCCGCAACTCCGATTACATTTGCAGCCATAAAGCCGGGAAGAACTCCGACTATACCCATAATCAAAAAGGTTCCTCTTTTTCTGACTTTCGCAACAAGCAGCATATAAGCAATTGCTGTAAAGAAAACGGTAATCGGAATATTTGCTACCGTTCCAATAAGAGTCATGCCTGCAATTCCTCCTACCACAAAAAATATAACAAGATTGATTGCGGCAAAAATACCGATTGTGATAAAGTCGCGTGCAGCTAACTTTTCATTTTTTATTGAGTCCAATGTAAACCTCCTTAATTGAACTATTTTTTAAACTGAAGATAAAATAATGCCGCCACAATAAGTGTAGACACTATTCCGACAAAATAATCTTTTAATTTCATTTTTAACGGATACATAAGAGTCTGCTCCTTTATATGCTCAAAACCGCGGAGCATCGCAGACGCAGAAAGCTCGTCAGAAGTGCGTAAACTTTTCATAAGAATCGGAACAAAAAGATACTCCATCATTCGGACAGGATGAATAATAAAAGACAGAGGCCTTATAGAAATATGACGGAGTTTTAAGCTGTCTTTCAGGCTCTTAAAATCTTCATGAATTGTCGGGAAAAATCTAAGTGCAACCATTAAAGGAACAGCCAGCGCATCAGGAGCCTTTATCTTTTGCATTGCAGATACAACATAGGGAATCGATGTTACATGTGTAAAAAAACTACCCATCATAAAAAGTACAATCAGTTTTTGAACAAAATAACTTAGCGACACAAGAAGCAACATTGCACTGGTGTTATGAATCTTACTTACGTTTGCCATAAGCAGGGCGATTATTCCATAGATTCCAAGACTTATAAAACTTGTTTTGAAACTCTTTACAGTTATGAGATAAAAAGCTGCCACTGCACAGAAAATATGAGCCGTGATTGCTTTGTTCATAAACATTGCGCCAGCTCCAAAAAGAATAACAATGTATGCCGCAATTCGCGGATCTAAGATTGATTTCTTATTCATCCTGATCACCTCCTTCCCCAAGCAATTCCAGAACCTGATATTTTGTTTCATCAGTCAGAGAAAAATCTTTTTGAATCTTTCCATCCCAAAGATAAAGAATTCGCTTACAGGCAGAAAGAATAAATTCATAATCATGAGTAATTACAAAAACGCATTTTCCGTCAGCGGCAAGCTTTTGTATCTGTTCTGCGACACAAAGCATGTTTTTTCGGTCCAGGCCACTTGTAGGTTCATCAAAAAAGATAATCTTGCTTTCTGCTTTAAGGGCGCAGGCAATTGTAAGCCGCTGCTTTTGCCCGCGGGAAAGGCTTGCAGGGTGACAGTCTTTTTTGTCCCATAAATTAAATTGCTCAAGAAGCTCCTGATTTTTTTCTGCCTTATGATTCTTTTTACAGCCTGTATTAAGCTCGTTTTCTACGCTGTCTCCAAAAAGCTGATAATCTGAATCCTGCATCACAAAATAACAAAGTCCTGGTCTTTTTCTTTTTGGAACAGTTTTTCCCTTTATAAAAATCTTTCCACTTTTTTCTTTTAGCAGGCCGCAGCAGATTTTTGCCAGGGTTGTTTTTCCGGCTCCGTTTTTTCCTATGACGGCAATTACTTCACCTTCTGAGGCGGAGAAGCAAATATTTTTGACTATTTTTGTTCCGTGCTTTTTATAGGAAAATGAAATATCAGAAAGATTAATCAAGGGTTGATTGTTTGAAGTTGAAAACATAGGTTCAACAGGCTTCAACTTTTCAAGAGAAAAACTTCTCAAACCAAGTTTCTCTAATTCTTTATCATTTAATGAAAGAGTTTGTTCTCTGTCGTAATCTTGTTTTATAACTCCCTCTTCAAGAATTATCATCCTATCCAAAAGGTCTTTTAAGTAAAAAAGCCTGTGCTCAAAAATGATTATTGTTTTTCCTTCATTTTTTAATTCCTCAAGTATTTTCTGGAGCTCAAGAATTGAATGAAAATCAAGATTTGCAGAAGGTTCATCCAGAAGAAAAATATCATTCTGCATGGCATAACAGGATGCAAAAGCGACCTTCTGTAACTCGCCGCTTGAAAGCTTAAAAATACTTTTATCCAGAAGCTCCGAAATCCTCATTTTTGAAACTGCGGCATCAGTGCGCTTCCAGATTTCCTCTTTAGAAAGTTTTTGATTTACACAACCAAAGGCAATTTCATTTTCAACATCCGTCATAAAAAACTGACTTCTTGGATCTTGAAAAACTGAACTTGTAAGCTTACCAAAATCCTGCAGAGAAAAAGCGCTGGTATTCTGAGAACCAAGCCTAACATCCCCAGAAAACTTTCCCTCATAAAAATGAGGAACAAGCCCGTTCATGCAGCGAAAGAGAGTTGTCTTACCGCAACCGCTGGCCCCTGTAATCAGAACAAGAGAGCCTTTTTCTATCTGCAAATTAAGATTTTTCAAAGAAGGCCTGGTAAGACACTGATAGTGAAAAGAAAGGTCTTTTAATTCAACTGCAATATTTTTCATTCTTTCATATTCCATAACTTGTAGTAAAATCCGTTTTTATCTCTTAAAAGGCCAGTATGCTTTCCTTTCTGAACAATCTGTCCATTCTGGAAAACTAAAATCTGGTCTGCATTTTTTATTGTACTTAAGTGATGAGCGATAACTAAAACGGTTCTGTTTTTTGCAAGCTCCGAAATCGCTTCCTGTATTAAAGCTTCGTTTACCGGGTCTACATTGCTTGTAATTTCATCAAGAAGAAGAATCGGTGCATCTTTAAGAAAAGCTCGTGCAATCGAAAGACGCTGTTTTTGACCGCCAGATAGTCCCGAGCCGTTTTCACCAAGCACTGTTTCGTAGCCTTGTGGAAGAGTCATTATAAAATCGTGAATACGGGCCTTTTTTGCCGCCTGAACAACTTCTTCATGTGTGGCATTCTTTTTCCCAAGCCGGATATTGCCTTCGACCGTATCTGCAAAAAGCTGAACATTCTGCATCACAATGCTGATGCTTCCCAGAAGCTCGTCGTAACTCATATCCCGAATATCAACTCCGCCAATTTTAATTGCACCTTTTTGAACATCCCAGAATCGAAGCAGAAGATTTGTTACTGTAGTTTTTCCCGAACCTGAGGAGCCGACAAGGGCCGTCAAAGTGTGAGACGGAGTTTCAAAAGAAATGTCTTTCATATTAAAGCCGCCTTCTTCATAACTAAAAGAAACATTCTCAAAAGAGATAGAATAATCCATAGGGAAAACAGGATTATCCGGCTCCTTAATAATTTCTGCCTGCGTAATTTTCTTTATACGACGATAACTGTCTGTTACACTAAGATAATTAAGCCAGTGACTTTCCAGGGCAAAAAAGGGCTTATAAAACTCACGGCTTATAATTGCAAAAAACAAAAATTGATATGCCGAAATACTTCCTTTTATCAAAAGAATTACTCCGGTAAAAAGCATAATCCAAAAAGACAGGTCAATTATAAAATCATAAAGAGAAAGAACGGCCGCCTTGTTTTTAGAAGCCTTTTTACTGCTTTCTCCAAAAAGCTCTACAGACCTCTGAACTTTATTTTCAAATCTTTTGCTTTCAGAAAAAGCCTTAAGCAAAGGTATACCTTTTACATATTCAACAAAAATACTGACCATATCAGCAAGTCTGTTTCCATTTTCTTCTTCAAGCGTGGAAGCCTTCTTTAATCCTAGTATCAGAAACAAAATTGCAAACGGCAAAGCTGAAATCATAAGCAATGCCATCCGAAAATCAAGAATCAAAAAAGTCACAAAAAGCAGGACTACCACGATAAAATCTGCAAGCATTCTTGTCCAGACGTGACCCACAACCATTTCCATGTTATCAACATCTTCATGAATGATTGTACTGATTTCTCCAAGACGTTCATTTGTATAGAAGCCTAGAGAAAAACTTTTAAGGCGGTTGATTATTCCTTTTCTGATTTCAAGAACAATATCAAAGCCGGCATAATGTTTTCGTAGATCTGCAATAATATTGCTCAAGCCTTTTACCAGAAGGCAGATTCCAAGTGCAATCCAATAAGGCACAAGATTCGCAAGCTCAGTCTGCCCGTCCACAATAATTTCTACGAGCTTCAAAACTATGTACATCATTGCGATGCCAGAAAAAGCGTAAAAGGTAAAGGTCATAACAGAAAGCCCAAAAGATTTTTTTCCGTTGCAGGTAAGTGCTTCCCATATTTCTTTAATCATTTTTTGTCTCCTTGATTTTCCAGTTGTCAACGCGATTCTGCTCTTCCACCATTTTTTTGTACAAGGCACAGCGCATGAGTAATTCTTTGTGCTTTCCTGAATCAATAATTCTGCCCTCTTCCATTACGACAATCTGGTCTGCATCGCGGATTGTGTTTAAATGATGAGCAATCATGATTACAGTTTTATCAAGGCTCAAATCTTCAATAGCGCTTTGAATCATTTTTTCATTTTCTGTATCTACAGCCGCCGTTGCTTCATCAAGAATAATTATTGGAGCATCCTTTAGAATCATCCGGGCAATTGAAATACGCTGCTTTTCTCCGCCGGAATATTTTACTCCCGCTTCGCCAGCCAAAGTGTCATAGCCTTGAGGTAAGGAAGAAATAAAATCATGAATGCGGGCTTTTTTTGCTGCCTCGATGATTTCTATTTTTGTTGCATCAGGTTTACCGATTCTTATATTTTCTTCCATGCTCAGATTGAAAAGAAAATTTTCCTGCTGAACAATCGAAAAAAGTTTATTCAATTCTTTTTCTGAATAAGAACGGATATCCTTTCCGGCAATTTTGATACTCCCCGAAGACGCTTCCCAAAAGCCCATCAAAAGATTTGCAAGCGTTGTTTTTCCACAGCCGGAAGCGCCGACAAAAGCAACCTTGCTTCCCTTTGTGATATTAAGATTAATATTCTTTAAAACTTCTTTTTCGTCTCTATAAGAAAAGTTCAAATCAGAAATTGTGATATCCCCGTTATGCGCTTCTTCACTCTGTTCCGGGCGCTTTAAAAAAGGCTTTCCAAGAATTGACCAGATCCCGCTCATAGACTGATTAAAAACAATTCCGTAATGCTGAAGCGTTGCAATCTTTGCTATTGAAGAAGTAAAAAGCCCTGCAAGTACAATCTGAAGAATCAGGCTTGTAAGTTCAATTTTTCCCTTTGCGAAAAACAAGGTACCGAAAATCATTACAAGCACAACTCCTGATTCCATAAAGAGAGTAATCAGCCCCATAGGAACAGAAATACCTGCCATAGATTTTTTAACCCAGTAGTCATAATCTTTTGCAGACTGAATTGTTTTTTGTGTTTTACTTTCTTCTTTTCCAAAAGCCTTTATAACAGGAATGTTCGAAACATACTCCATTACGTTTTCCTGCATGCGGGTCATTGAGTCGCCATAAATTTTGAAATTCTTTGCCCAAAGCGGTGCACAGATTTTTTTTGTAAGCCACATAAGCGGAAGCCCTGTAATCATAACAAGGGCAAGCCGCCAGTCTATAAAAGCCATAATGATAAAAACTGCAACCGGAAGGATTGTCGCCGCCATAGTTTCCGGGAGCCCGTGGGCAAGATATTCTTCTACCTTTTCAACATCGTGCTGGACAATATTAGTCAAGTCACCAGTCTTTCTTTCCTGGAAAAATCCGAGCGGAAGCTTTTTAAGATGAGCAACAATTTCAAGACGAAGTTCTGTTAAACTTGTATAGGCTGATTTATGAGCATTCCAGGTAGAAGAATAAGAACAAAGCGCCTTTAAGATAAAACTTAAGAGCATAAGCCCACATTCTAAAAAACACTGCTGCTTAGCAAGTGCCGATGTAAAATACAAACCAACCATGTGAATTAAAAGCACCTGAGGAAAAAGATCAAAAAGAATTTTCAAACACAGCATAATGTTTGAAAATCTGTTTTTCCCGGTAACTTTTTTGGCAAGGTCTTGTTGATTTTTTATCATTTATTAAATCTCCTTTTTAATACCGAATTATTATTCGGTTTTATCTCAAAATAAATAGTTAGTTATAACTAACTATTAGTATAAAAAAATTTATCGTCCGACTCCGTGATTACGCTTCACAACTAGAACAAAGAATTAACTCCTTCAAAATAACACTGAGTTACCTGTTCAAGCATCCGGGCTGCAAATTTCCGATCTTTGTAATGCCGCGCAATTTCAAGAATGCTTTCTGCAAAGTTGCTTGCAAGAATATGGCAGAGCATATCGTCATATTTATTTTTTGATTTTTTTGAAAGCTGACGTTTTATATGCTGTTCAATCGAATCTATCATCTTATCTTTTGAATCTTCATATTTTGTACCCTGACTCTTATCCATAAGAATCACGAAGATTTTATGATTATCAAGAAGATCCAGAAGATAATTTTCTGTAGTGCTTTTATATTTTTCAGAAGGTGTACCAGCTGGAAGTTCTTCTTCCTCTTCTGCAATTCTGTCAAAATCTACAAGAATAGAAGCTGCAATTTTTTCGAAAAGTTCTTCTTTATTTTTGTGATAGTTATAAATCAGACTCACAGGGATTCCTGCCTTTTTTGCAATATCCTGCATTTTTGCCGTACGGAAATCCTTTTCATAAAAGACTTCTATCCCTGCTTTGAAAATACGTTCAAAAATTTCTTCTTTTAAAACCTGGGCCAAAGAGATAACCTACTAATAATGAATATTAATTCAGTATTAAAATTATCGCATCATGGCATTTTAGTCAATATAATTAATAAAGCAGTTCTTCACTTTCTTATACTCTTAGGCGCAGTAGGGTCAAAAGGCTTTCCAGGTCTGCTCACAGCCGATTGATCAATATGTGCAAAAAGCTTAGCCATATCGGTTCTGATTCCGCTGTGACCGGTGCAGACAATTTTAACACCCGAGCCGGAAATTTTGTCTCGCAGTCTTATAAGAGATTTTTTATTCAAGGCTGGATTCTGTGTAAAGAACTCAAAAAGACTGTAGCCGCCGTTTTCGTTTACCGCAAGACAGTCCCCGCTGAACAAAATCTTATCATCAATGATATAGCAGACGTGACCTACCGTGTGCCCCATTACTTCAAAAACTTCAACCTTTATTCCGTCGATATTCAAAATCTGGCCGTCCTGCACAGTCTTGTAACCATCGCGTAGCCTTGCCGGATTCATAAGAGGAATTCCCATTTTAATCATACGGCAGACATGACCATCAAAATAATTTTCTTCACCTTTACCGATATAAACTTGCGCATTCGGATAAAGATATTTTTTGTTAGTCCGGTCTACACCGCCAACGTGGTCAACATCAGAATGGGTCAACAAAAGAGTTTTTATCGCAAGCGGATCTATCCCGATTTTTTCAAACTCTTTTTCAATTCCCTTAAAAACAAGATGTCCAGCGTCAATCGCTATAGTCACACCATCCTTCGTATAAAACCAGAGGTTAACATCATCCTCTTTAATACAGCTGATTCCATCCTGATATATGCCGGTCTGTGAAGGATGCAGCATCCTTTTTCCATACATTGTAAAACGCTTCAATTTGCAGTCAAAAAAATACATGAACTTCATATCACACCTCTTTAGTTAGTATGATATAACAGATGACAAAAGTGCACTTCTAAAAATCTGCTTTTTTATGATTATGATTTCTGACTTTCCAGAACCTTTGTCACACTGATTCCGGTGAGCTTGCGGCATACATCAGAAAAATGTGATGGGGAAGAAAAGCCTGCATCCATAGAAGCATCCGTCAAAGAGCGGCCTTTCATAACCTCGCGCCAGACATATTCAAACTGCCGCATCAAAAGATAACTTTTTAAGGCAATACCGGTTTCGTTTTTAAAAAGATGAGTAAGATAACTTTCTGAATAAGAGTATTTTTCTGCCAGCTCGTTTACTCGGGCACCAAGATGTTTAAAATCATCTATATTTTTAAGAATCTGCAGAATTCGTTCGTCCAGATTCAGTTTGGAAAGCTGAACCTCTCCCGCAAAATCAAATACAGTTTTCTTTATGCTTTCTTCACTAAGATTTACTTTATCAAATTTAGCATCAGGAAAATTAAAGGCCGCGGCTGCCTCACCCTTTAAAAACTTCTCCCTGAGAACTTCTGCAAAATGAGAGGTTGGATCTACAAAAAGAAAGAAAGCAATTTCGCCGTCCGGTGCTTTATGTTCAAGGTCATTTTCAAGAATTATAACGTTGCCACGAAGCTCTTGTCCGCCAGCCGTCAGCTGCAAATCCCCGTTACCCAAAAAAACATGAAGCATATTATGGCGGTGCACAAGTGTTTCTTTATAAGTCGGAACAACGATGATATATGTTTTCTCAAAAAAGAGTTGAAAATGTTCTGTCACTATTTTCCCTGCTCCTGCATGATATATTAATGAAAACCGCCCTACTTTTCAGCAGGGCGGCAAAAGTGGACTTAAATATGTTTAGAGTGTTTTATCTTAACTTTTTATAACCGTAAACTGCAGCCTCCCCCAGCTCTTCTTCAATGCGAATCAGCTGATTATATTTTGCCATACGGTCTGTACGGCTCATTGATCCAGTCTTAATCTGTCCTGAGTTTGTTGCAACTGCGATATCTGCAATTGTAGTATCCTCAGTTTCTCCAGAGCGGTGACTTGTAACCGTTGTGTAGCCATGGCGGTGTGCCATTTCAATTGCTTCAAGAGTTTCTGTAAGAGAACCAATCTGGTTTACTTTAATCAGGATTGAGTTTGCAACTCCAGACTTGATACCTTTTTCGAGGAACTTAACATTTGTTACAAAAAGGTCATCTCCTACAAGCTGACAGCGGTCTCCAATGCGGGCAGTAAGCTTTTTCCAGCCTTCCCAGTCATTTTCGTCCATACCGTCTTCGATAGAATCAATTGGATATTTTGTGATGAGTTCTTCAAGATAAGCAATCTGCTCGTCGTCGCTCAGGCACTTTCCATTAGGATCTTTTGGAGTACCGTTTGAAAGCTCTTTATAGTTGTAGAAGAACTTGCCGTCCTTTTCTACAGAGAACTCAGAAGAAGCACAGTCCATAGCAATCTTTACATCTTTACCAGGTTTATATCCGGCATCCTTAATAGCTTTTACGATAGAATCAAGAGCATCATCAATTCCATCAAACTTAGGAGCAAATCCACCTTCATCACCTACAGCAGTTGAAAGTCCGCGCTTCTTCAAAAGTTTAGCAAGTGCATGGAAAACTTCTGCACCCATACGGATAGCTTCTTTTTCATTCTTAGCTCCAACCGGGCGAATCATAAATTCCTGGAAGGCGATTGGTGCGTCAGAGTGTGCACCACCGTTAATAATATTCATCATTGGAACAGGAAGAACATGAGCATTTGCACCACCGATATAGCGGTAAAGCGGAATATTAAGAGCCTTTGCTGCGGCCTGAGCAGTTGCAAGAGACACACCAAGGATAGCGTTTGCGCCAAGCTTACTCTTTGTTGGAGTTCCATCAAGCTTAAGCATTTTCATATCAATAGCGCGCTGTTCAAAAACGTTGAAGCCTTTGAGAGCCGGAGCGATAATTTTATTTACATTATCAACAGCCTTAAGAACACCTTTTCCACCGTAGCGTTCCTTGTCACCGTCACGAAGTTCAAGAGCTTCGTTTTCACCTGTACTTGCTCCACTTGGAACAGCGGCACGTCCAAGAACTCCATTTTCAAGGATTACATCTACTTCTACAGTAGGATTTCCGCGAGAGTCAATTATTTCGCGACCAATTACATCAGCGATTGCAACTTTGTTTAACATCATTTCACCTCTTAAAAAAATATAGTGTTAGTTTTGACTAACACTTGCAAAGAGTATATAATATTCACAAAATAAAATCTACTGTGTCATTGCGAGGAATGTGGAGGTCTTATGAAAGAATACGTCTGGCTTTTTCCAATTATTTTTATGTTTCACGATATGGAAGAAATAATCGGCTTTAAATTCTTTTTGCGTCAGAATGAGGCTGAACTTAACAAGCGCTTTCCTTTTATCCTCCGCCGCTACAAAGATTTTTCCACTGAAGGCTTTGCCCTTGCCGTTTATGAAGAACTGATTTTATGTATTCTGATTTCGACACTCGCTTATTTTATCGACAGCAATTTCCTCTGGTACCTCTGGCTTGGTGCCTTTCTGGGCTGCGACCTGCACTTCTTTGTACATCTGATTCAGGTAAGCATTTACCGCCGCTATATCCCGGCCTGCATCACAAGCTTGATTTGTCTGCCGGTTAATACTTTGATTATCTGTAAATGTCTTTTGTGTATTGAGGACTCAGCAATATTTGCCGGCGCCTTCATGGCGCTGGGCGCTCTTCTTGTTTTCATAAATATATTTTTCGCCCAGAAACTGATGGGCTGGTTTACCAAGAAGTTAAAAAATATGGTATAATATTTTCTATGGAATTAGAAAGAAAAAATACCTGGTACATTCCATTTTTATATGGTTTTGTAGTTTTTGTTGCTAACTTTATTGGATCTCAAATACCTGTATCTTCATCAATAAATCTTGAGACTAAGAATTTTACTAACTATCAGAATATAATTGCACAGTATCATACTGTAATTACTGTTATTTCTTCATTTTGTTATGTAATTCCAATTGTTTTATGCAGCCTTTATGCTCTCACGATTAATGAAAAAAATCATCGCAAGCGCTTTATTAATTTGCCGATTGCTTATGCCTCAATCAGTATAAGCGGGTGGGTTTATTATTATCTTGCAGAGATAGTTACTCTTTTAATCAGCAAAAAATATTTTGATATCGCTATTAAAAACATTTTACTGGTTTCAAGCATGTACATTATTCTTGAGTGTCTCTTTAGTTTCACTCTTGGATTTTTTATTATGGAAACATTGCATAGAAAGATTTTTCTTCCACGCTTTTTTCCTGAGGGCAAGATTGCTGCAACTAAAGGACTCATAAAACCTTCGAATACATTTCTTTTTACAGTCTTTTATATTTCAGTAAGTGTATTCCCGATTTGTTTCATCAGCTTTGCATATTTCAGCAGTCTGCATTTTAAGATGGATCAATCTGACCTTCGTTTTGTTATTTTCTTCTTTATAATTCTTGCACTTGATGTAGTTATTCTGATTATTTTCAAGCAGTATTATTCATCTCCCCTAAAAAAACTAAAAGAAGGAACAGAAAAAGTTAAAAAAGGTGATTATACAAATCATGTAAAAATTGTGAGCAACGATTCATTTGGCCAGCTTGCCGACACCTTTAACGACATGATTACTTCAATTGATCTGAATAATAAAAAACTGATTGCCGTTCAAAATTCAATTTTAACCGGAATGGCAACTATGGTTGAAAGCCGCGATAATTCAACAGGCGGCCATATCAAAAGAACAAGCGACTGTGTAAAAATATTTGTAAATTACCTGAAAAGCCAGCCGAAGTATTCCGGGCTTTCCGAAAAATTCTGTAATGATATTATAAAAGCTGCCCCTATGCATGATTTAGGAAAAATTGCTGTTCCGGATGACATCCTCCAAAAGCCCGGTAAATTCACAGACGAAGAATATGAAAAAATGAAAATGCATTCAGCCGAAGGCGCCCGTATTGTAGGAGAAGTTTTAAAAGAAGTTGATGATGAAGATTTTAAAAAGCTGGCAATAAATGTAGCTCACTATCACCACGAAAAATGGAACGGTCAGGGCTATCCTGAAAAACTTGTCGGCGAGCAGATTCCTTTTGAAGCCCGCGTAATGGCACTGGCAGATGTTTTTGACGCCCTCGTAAGCAAACGATGCTATAAAGACAGTTTTACTTATGAAAAAGCCTTTGAAATAATCAGCGAATCAGGCGGAAGCCATTTTGACCCGGACCTGACAAAGGAATTTATTAAGTGCCGCAATCAGCTTGAAGAATTATATAAAAGGATTTCCTAAAAAAAGACACCCTTCACAAAAATCTCTATCCCAATTCCAACAAGAATGAGACCACCGAAAAGAGTTGCTTTTGCGCCGAGTTTGTCGCCGGCTTTCTTTCCAATCAAAAGGCCTGTCATGCAGATTGCGAAAGTCACGCCGGCAATTATCAGTGAAGCGACAAAGGCCATCAGAAGACCATAATCAGCAATTGTAAATCCAACAGAAAGTGCATCAATTGAAGTTGCAACCCCCTGAATCAAAAGGGTTGAAAAAGTGAGTTTAACTGATGCATCTGCAGCCTCATCTTCTTCCCCATGCGCCGCTTCCCAGATCATCTTGCCGCCAATCCAGAGCAAGAGGCCAAGCGCAATCCACGGTATAAATTTTTCAAAGCTCTTAAAATATTCGACAACCGTGTGAACGCAAATCCAGCCGATCATAGGCATGGCAAACTGAAAAAAAGCATAAACGCCCGCGATAAAGCACATGCGGCTTTTTTTCATCTGAGATTCACTCAAAGCATTTGCGATTGAAACTGAAAACGCATCCATGGCAAGACCAACGCCAAGCAGAACGCTGTTTACAAAAAAGATAAGATTCCATTCCATAGTAAGAGTCCTTAATCATGAGTCTCGCAATTTAACACAAGCCAGGTTTTCACCAGTATGTTGACTTGTTACGCACAAGGCGCCCGCTACTCCCCCATGGAAGAGATTTGAAAATGTTCTTGAATTATCGCAGAAATCCGTGGTCAGGTCAACATTTTCTAAAAAGTTAATTGCAGAATAGAGTCTTTTTTGCTTTTTAGAGTAGAGACAGCGCCAACGCATTTTTATCATTAACGCGTTAGCATTAACTAACATTATTAAATATTCTGGAGGTTTGTATGAGTAATAAGCAGGACACCCGCGAAATGCTTGTAAGCGGAAATGTGTTTAAGACAATGCTCACTCTGAGTGTACCGGCAGTGCTCGGTATGGTTGTTATAGGGCTCTATAATTTTATGGATGCCGTTTTCGTAGGCCAGATGGTTGGGCCTGTTGCAATGACAGCAGTAAAGGTTTCATATCCTTTTACTCTCATCAACAGTGGAATTGCAACTTTGATTGGACAGGGCTCGGCTTCTGTTCTTTCCCGTGCTATAGGTGAACGCGACAAAGAAACCGTTGACCGCATCATGGGAAATCTTATTTCTTTTGTAACACTTCTTTCAACAATCGTAATTGTTGTAGGTTTGATTTTTACACGTCAGCTTCTCACCCTTGCCGGAGCTGAGGGCGAAGTTCTTGATCAGGCAGTTCGTTATCTGCGTATTGTTTTCTGTGGTTCACTTTTTGTAAACCTCGGCCAGTCAACAAACATGATTATGCGCGGCGAAGGCAAACTCAAAAAAGCAATGATTATTATGGCTACAAGTGCCATCCTCAACATCATTCTCGACCCAATTCTTATCAAAGTTTTTGGCGCAGAAAACGGCGTACTTGGAGCAGCCTTTGCAACAATCATTTCTCAGTTTGTTTTGATGTGCATGTCTTTCTTCTATTTTATTAAGAAGAGCGATACAGTCCGCATTCACAAGGTTCGCTTTGAAGGCAAGCTTGTAAAGCCTGTTTTGAGCGTAGGCGTTTCTGCAATGCTTATGCAGGTAATGTCCATGGTTCAGCAGACAATCCTTTACAATACAGCAGCAAAGTGGGGTGGAAGTGAATGGCAGACAATTTTAGGTGCAGCCCTCAGTCTTCAGGCCTTTGCCTTTATTCCTCTCTGGGGAATCAGCCAGGGCTTCCAGCCTGCAATCGGTACAAACTACGGCGCAAAACTTTTCAACCGCGTTGGTGCCTTCACCCGCACCTTTATGATTTCTGCTACAGTTGTAGCCCTTCTCTTCTACATTCCAATCATATGCTTCCCTGTAAAAATGCTTTCATTGTTCATTACAGATGCAGCCATCGTTGAAACCGGCGCCCCAATGCTCCGTGTAATTTTTGGCGCCTACATCTGCTATGGTGTTCTGATTCTTTCGATTACTTTCTTCCAGGCAATTGGTAAGGCCGGTGGTGCTTCAATTCTCGCCCTCGCAAGACAGCTTGTTCTCTTCCTGCCGCTCGTTGTGATTTTGCCACACGTTGCAGGTTTTGGAGTAAAAGGTGTGTTCTACGCACAGCTTATAACCGATCTGGTTGTTCTCCTTCTTGCAATTATTCTGATGATTAAAGCTTTCGCAGGATTTAAGAAAAATTAAAATTATCTGGGCGCATCCGGCCGCCTGCGGCGGCCGGTCGGGCGTTCCGCTGTTCCGCTGGCGCTCCAGCCACCCAAGCTTCGCTTGCCTTCGCAGCACAGCTGCTCGGAGACTCGCTCAAAATGCTCCACTGGAGCATTTTGCCGGCTTACAGCCGTCGCTCCCTAGGTGGCCGCCTACGGCGCAGCTCCATGCCCTTGCGCGAGAAAACAATGCATTTTGTGTGATGTTCCTATAAAAATTGAAAATACTCAAACTTTATCGGAAGAAAACAGTGGAAAAATGTCTCATAAATTATCCACATTCCGATAAAACTATGAAAAAAATAGTTTTTATCGGTAAGATTTAATAAAAATCATGGAATTTTATTTTTCCCAACAAAAAATCAAAGAAATCGTTCCGATAAAATTACGTTTTCTATCAGGCTTATCGGACCCAGTCGGAAGTTTTCCCAAAATAAAGGCATAAGACTTCCGATAAAACTGTTGTTTCTCTAAAATTTATCGGAAATATCCAATTCCAAACGCTTTTTTTGAAATCTAACGGTTTCGCAGTGTTCTAAGAAACTAACTTAATTCTATCAGCGTATAACCTTCGGCGGAAATTATTGGTGATAAGTCTTCCCACTTTAATTGGCTTTTTGCCCGCACCAGTACACTTTTATTTTCAAGATTAACTTTTGCCCACACGCCTTCCTTTGAGTTCAGGGCGTTTTCTACGCGGCGGGCGCAGTTTGAGCAATGCATGCCGTCTACGGTGAGAGTGTATGTGTAAGGATAGTGAGCTTTGTTTTTGTCACTTACCTTGATTTTCTTTGGGGCTGCATCATGGCCTCCGCAGCAGGAAGAGCCGTATTTTATTCGCTTTCTGATGCTGAGGATTGCACAAAGCACGATTATTGCTAAGATTAAAATTACGATTGCTGTTCCCATAATTATTTTATAACCTCCCACATAATTCCCATGTTCTTAAAACCGCCTTTTGGCATGCAGGAATCGCAGTGTGATTTTCCCTTTCCGTGTGAACATCCGGAGCAGGACGTACAGTGTCCTGAGCAGACCGGGGCAGGATTTTTACCCGCCGTGAGCAGAGTCTCATTTTGAGGATAAGATGTCGCAACACGGCGTATGATTTTCGAACGTTCCAGAAAATCGATTTTACGCAGAATGTCGTCAGTAGTTGTATGCAACTCCCCGGCAAGCATCTCGATTGTTCGAGAACGTCCATCACTTAATAATTTTAACAGTTCTTCCATTTAGACCTCAATAGGCCCACCTGCGAGCCTGCAGTGTTAGGGATTGTAGGCACGCGAAGCGTTCTGGGGTGGTTGAGCTTGTCGAAACTACCCCAGAATGAAGCGATAGCGGAATGCCGGAAAGCCCGACCGGCCGCCGCAGGCGGACGGGAACACCCTACCAGATCAAAAGTCCAATATGATAAGCAACACAGGCAATGAGGAGGGCACCAATTGTATAATAGAGCGCAATCAGTGTTGTCCACTTTGCTGAGTGTGTTTCCTGATAAGTTGCGGCAAGAGCAACAATACAAGGCATATTGAAGGTGATTGCAAAGATGAAGGCAAGTGCTTCAGGCTTTGCAACATTTGCAACAAGCAGTTCGTTGATGTTTGCAACGGCACCACCGCTGACTGTACTGCCAACTGTAATCATGCTGTGATCTGTAAAGATTGTAGAGAGAACACCAATGGCACCTTCCTTACCAAGAGAAGAAACGATAAATGCCATAAAGGTTTTCCAGCCCAGACCAAAGATCTTTGTAACCGGTTCGATTGCCTGACCAATCTTATACATGATGGAATTATCCATTTTACCAGAGCTTGTGTAAGTAAGCAGCCAGAATACAAATGAAACAAGAAGAATAACTTTGAGTACACGGAAGAAAGTATCTTTTGTACGTCCAAGAACGTAGCGGAAAAGGCTTCCCCAGCGTGGCTTATGATATGGAGGAAGTTCCATAATCATACCACAGCGGTCTTCTTTTTTTACAAGCTTGCGACCGAATACTTTTGAAGTAATCCACATGTGAAGAACCATTACAGCAAGAATTGCAACAATTACAAGCGGAGCACCGGCTCCAAACCATACTGTAGAAAGCATAGGAACAACGGCCCAGGCGGCACCACAAGGAATTGCCCAGGCGAGAGCGATTGTCAAAACCTTCTGGCCCCAGTTATCAATAACGCGCGCCCCTGCAGCACCACCCATTGTACAACCAAAGCTTACAAGGAATGGCATAACTGATTTTCCCTGAAGTCCAAGCTTAGACATTGTATTATCGAAAACATAAGAGATTCGGGCCATAACACCTACTTCTTCGAGCAAGCCAAATACAAGTGTTACACCGAATACAAAGCCCAGCATCTTAAAAATAAAACTGAGCGAGTTGATGATTACATCACAGATAATAGCAATGATGAAAGCAGGACAGCTTGCTCCTGTCAAAGCAGAGCTTATAGGATTTGCGAGTGCTCCTACAGCACCGCCAATTCCCATAAACGGAAGAGCCGGAATAAAAGAAGCAATAAGTCCAAACAAAACGGTAAGAACAACAACCGGTTTTCCCCAGATGCGGTGAGTAATCATGCGGTCAAACTTACCGAGTTTACGGCTCTTCTTTTCTGATTTAACAGTTCCGTCCAAAAGGGAATCAATCCATTCAAACTTCTTTTCTCCTGTTGCAAGAACCCCTTTATCCAGATTTGAAATAGCCTGTGTAAATGCAGAAAGTTTTTCTCCAATAAGAGAGTTCTTGATTTTTGCTGTAACAGGAGCGTCACCTTCTACAGATTTAGCTGCAAGCCAGATTTCTGAATAACCAGGAATTACATTTGCCGGAATAAGAGATTTTATTTCGTTATAAGCTGGAATTGTACTGTATTTGGCATCAAGTGAAGAAGAATTCAACACAGTCTTTTTCTCAACAGCGCGTTCAAGAGCGTTATAAAATCCATCATATTTCTTTTTATCTGGAGCAGAAAAGAGAACTACAGGAATTCCAAGCTTCTTTTCAAGAGCTGCAAAATCAATCTGTTTTCCCTGTTCCTGTGCAACATCATAAAGATTTAAAAGTAAAAAGCATGGGACTGTAATTCCAGAATAATCAGCCAGCATATAAAGGCTGCGTTCAAGCTGAGAACTATCTGCAAGAATACAAACTACATCTGCTTTTCCGCTTGCGATATAGTCTCGGGTAATAATTTCTTCATCAGAATTAGCACTGAGGCTGTATGTTCCAGGAAGATCGGCAACCAGATATTTCTTACCTTTATATTCAAAATTACCTTCCTTCTTTTCTACTGTTTTTCCAGGCCAGTTACCAACGTGCTGCTTCATACCAGTAAGAGCATTAAACAAAGTTGATTTTCCTGAGTTAGGCTGACCAAGCAGTGCAATTACTGTTTCGCCGTTATTTGTCATACAGCAGCCTCCTTTACTTCAATTCCTTCGCACTCTTTACGGTTGAGCGCAATCATCGTATCTCGTGAATATACGAGAATAGGTCTGCGTTTTTCATTCTTGATAATTGAAATGCTGCAGCCTGGCGTAAGCCCGATAGAAGTGATTCTGCTGACAAAGCGCGCATCACCGTTAATCGAAGCGATTACGCCGCATTCATCCTTCTTGAGTTCTGATAATTTTCTCATGATTTCTTTTTCCTCTCATAAAGCCAGTTAGTGCATACTAACTTTATGTTATATTTTAGTTAGATACAACTAACCTGTCAAGTTAAGAAATCCTGGACATAAAAAAAACACTGTACATTTATATTTAATAACTGCACAGTGTTTTTAATAATCAGAAAAGAAATATAAATTATTAAACTATTTTTCTTCTTTATTCTTTTTTACAAGTTTCTTAATTGCCTTGAAAGATTCAGGGCTGATATCATGTTCGATTTTACAGGCATCTTCAGCAGCGATTGAAGATTTTACTCCAATCTGCTCAAAGAATTCTGTAAGAACTGTATGGCGCTCGTAAATTGTTTTTGCGATTTCAGCACCCTTTGGAAGAAGCTTAATGGTCTGATCTGACTCAATGGAAATATACTCTTCCTTTTCAAGATTGTGCAAGGCAACGCTTACAGACGGGCGTGAAAAATTCATTTCTTTTGCAATATCAATAGAGCGAACTGAGCCCTGTTTTGAAAGAACTAAAATTGTCTCAAGATACATTTCTGCAGATTCTTTAATTACCATTTTCTACCTCTTGAGATAATTATACTAAATGAGTTTAGTTACGACAACTGTTATTATATCAGCTTTTAGAAGATTTCTGATTTGCTAAAAATGCATCAACATGAGGATAAAGTTCACTGCAGGCATGTCCACAAGACCCGCAGTTGCCGCCACAGGAGGGGTGACGGCCGGAGCGTTTTGATTTAATTATGGAATAAATTACCAGTGCAACAATTAAGAGAAGAATGATGCTGACTATTAATGTTCCCATAATCTGACGACTCCTATTAACATGGATTGCCACGCACTTCGTGCTCGCAATGACGTGGTTTCGACAAGCTCAACCACCGTCATCATTGCGAGCGAAGCGAAGCAATCTATATTATTTTACAGCTTTTGGCTTTCTGAATAAAGCCCATCCAAAAACAGCAATTACAATAACTGCAAGAATACAACCAGCAATATTGCCATTACCAGCGAACATGCTTCCAAGCTGATATACAACAAAAGAAACAATATAAGCAAGACCACACTGCCAGCCTATTGCTGCCCAAGTCCACTTTCTATTATTCATTTCACGCTTGATAGCACCAATTGCCGCAAAACAAGGAGCACACAAAAGGTTGAAAATCAGGAATGAAAGTCCTGCCGGATGGGTAAATGCTGCAGCAAGATTTGCCCAGGTTTCTTCTCCACCATAGAGAATACCCATTGTACCAACAATATTTTCCTTTGCAACAAGACCTGTTACAGAAGCAACAGCGGCCTGCCAGTTACCCCATCCAAGAGGAGCAAAGATCCATGCAATGCAGCTTCCAAGCTTTGCAAGAATACTTGCATCCATTTGATCTTCTTCAAGCATTCCAAAGCCGCCGTCTGTCCAGCCAAAGAATGAAAGGAACCAGATTACAATTGTAGAAAGAAGAATGATTGTTCCAGCCTTCTTAATGAATGACCAGCCGCGCTCCCACATAGAGCGGAGAACATTTCCAACTGTTGGCCAGTGGTAAGCAGGAAGCTCCATAACAAAAGGAGCAACTTCTCCCATAAAAGGCTTAGTCTTTTTAAGAATGATACCTGAACAAATGATAGCAGCAATTCCGATAAAGTAAGCTGATGTTGCAATTGCTGCAGAACCACCAAAGATAGCTCCGGCAACAAGGGCAATAAACGGAACCTTTGCACCACAAGGAATAAAGGTTGTTGTCATGATTGTCATACGGCGATCGCGTTCATTTTCGATTGTACGACATGCCATAATACCAGGAACTCCACAACCTGTTCCAATAAGAACCGGAATAAATGATTTTCCGGAAAGTCCGAAGCGGCGGAAAATACGGTCAAGAATAAAGGCAATACGTGCCATGTAACCACAAGCTTCAAGGAAGGCAAGGAAGATAAAGAGAACCAGCATCTGTGGAACAAAGCCAAGAACTGCACCAACACCGGCAACAATACCGTCAAGAATCAAACCTTTGAGCCAGTCTGCACAGCCGATAGCATCAAGGCCGCTTTCAATGAGAGCTGGAATACCTGGTACCCATACGCCGTAATCAGCAGGATCAGGACCTTCTTCGCCATACTTTTCTGCCATTGCATTTGCTTCTTCAAGAACCTCGTCTGTAATTTCGATTGGTTCAGAAGCTTCCATCGTTTCATCATCAATTACAACATAAGTAACTTCACCTGCTTCTGCTGCTTCAAGAATTGCAGCTGTATCGCCGTATTCTTCTGTAGCTTCTTCGTAAGCACCAGTTCCAATTCCAAAGAGGTGGTAACCGTCACCAAAGAGACCGTCATTTGCCCAGTCTGTTGCAGCAGCACCAACTGTTACCATAGATACATAGTAAACAAGCCACATAACTACAGCAAAAATTGGAAGTGCCAGCCAGCGGTTTGTAACTACGCGGTCAATCTTATCTGATGTTGAAAGCTTTGTGCGGTTCTTTTTTGTAACGCACTTCTGAATGATTGATTCAATATATTTATATCTCTCTGCAGTAATAATTGATTCTGAATCATCATCAAGTTCAGCTTCACAAGATTTAATATCAGCTTCAATATGTGAAAGTTTGTCTTTACTAACTCCAAGAGCTTCAATTACTTTTTCATCACGTTCAAAAAGCTTTACAGAATACCAGCGGTGCTGTTCTTCCGGAAGGTTATGAACAATTGCTTCTTCGATGTGAGCAAGCGCATGTTCTACACAACCTTCAAAGCGATGCTTATACATCATAGGTTTTTTATCGTTTGCCTTGTTTACAGCAATTTCTGCGGCTTCAATACAGCCAGTTCCCTTAAGGGCAGAAATCTCTACAACAGGGCAGCCAAGCTCTGCCTGCATTGCATCAATATGAATCTTGTCACCGTTCTTTTTAACGACATCCATCATGTTAACGGCAACTACCATTGGTATACCAAGTTCTGCAAGCTGAGTAGTAAGATAAAGGTTTCGTTCAAGGTTTGTTCCATCAACAATATTCAAAATTGCATCAGGGCGCTCTTTTACAAGGTAGTCACGGGATACAACTTCTTCCAATGTATATGGAGAAAGAGAGTAAATACCTGGCAAGTCCATAATAACGACATCACCGTTATGCCCCTTAAGTTTTCCTTCTTTCTTTTCTACGGTTACTCCAGGCCAGTTTCCAACAAACTGATTTGAACCTGTAAGTGCATTAAAAAGTGTTGTTTTACCGGCATTCGGGTTACCGGCAAGTGCTATTTTTATCATTTATTGTACCTCCACCATTTCTGCATCAGCTTTACGAACCGAGAGCTCGTAACCGCGTACTGTGATTTCTACAGGATCTCCAAGAGGTGCAACTTTACGAACGTAGATTTCTACGCCTTTAGTAATTCCCATGTCCATAATGCGGCGTTTAACCGCACCTTCGCCATTCAGTTTTACGACTGTAACTGTCTGGCCTGTTTTTGTTTCACGTAATGTCATATATTTTTCTCCTATATCACACGATGATTTTTTGAGCCATTTCCTTACTTATAGCAACGCGGCTCTCTTTTATCTGAACAATTACATTTCCCCCGATTTTTGAAACCAGAGAAACCTGTGCACCGGCTACAAAACCCAGATTTTCCAAAAAACGGCGAACTTCTTCTTTTCCCATAATTTTCTTTATTAGAAAGGATTCTCCGTCTGATACCATGCTTAAAGGCATTTTTTCAGCTCCCAAAAGTTAGTTTTTACTAACTTTTAACACAAAATAATAGTTAGCTATTGCTAACTAGACCAACATTATAGTTAGCGCTTACTAACTTGTCAATAATTTTTTATCATTTCTGCAACTTTTTAATCCATTTTGCAACTTTAAAATCGTTTCAGATTAATATGAAAAAAAACACAAATTCACTTGCACAATCATTCAAGTGATGTTATTATCTGAATGACATTACAGTTGAACAATCGTTCAACTGTTTGTAATAAGGAGGCTTTATGCCGAAATCTGATGAAATATGCGAATGTGAAGTAATTCACGAAGATATTGTGAAAAAGGTAAAATCAACATTTCCAAAAGATGAAATGATTTTTGACCTGGCAGATTTTTACAAGATTTTTGGTGATACTACCCGTGTACGAATCTTGTATGCGCTGGATAAAAGCGAACTCTGTGTATGTGACATTTCAGCACTGCTCGGAATGTCTGTTTCTGCAGTTTCACACCAGCTAAAGATTCTGCGCGATTCAAATCTGGTAAAAACTAAACGCGACGGCAAGGTTGTTTACTACAGCCTTTCAGACCACCACGTACAGGAAATCATAGAATGCGGAATGGAACACATTTCGGAATTAAAATAGGAGGTAATAATATGAGTAAAGATATAGAAAAACACGAACATCATCATGAGCATGATGAACATGCCCACGAGCATGAACACGATCACAAGCACGATCACCATCATGATCACGAAGAGTGCCACTGCCACGATGAGCACGAGCACGACCATGATCATGAACACGGTCACGATCACGAGCACCATCATGATCACGATCATGGCCACCATCACGAACATTCACACAGTGGAGGCTGTTGCTGCGGTCATGAGCACGGACACTCTCACAACCACGAACATGGCGAAGAAGAGCACGAGCTTACAGTTAAACAGTTGATTTTCGCAGCCGTACTGTTTGTACTTGGTCTTGTTGCTGAACATCTGCCGCTTGAAGCCTGGCTTCCAGATGTCGCAAAAATCGAACTGATTCACAAAGCCATCAGCATGGTACTTTATTTTGTTGCCTTTATGATAACCGGAAAGGATATTGTAGTAGGCGCTGTTTCAAACCTTATACACGGCGAACTTATGGACGAATCCTTCCTTATGTCTGTAGCCGCAATCGGTGCAATTCTCCTCGGCGAATACGAAGAAGCCGTTGCAATTATGATTTTATATCAGGTTGGTGAAAAGTTTGAAGATTATGCAGTAGATAAATCCCGCGATTCTATTGAAGAAATCGCAAAACTTCGCCCAGACCACGCAACCGTAAAGATTGGAGCTGAAACCCGCGAAATGGATCCGGAAGAAGTTGAAACAGATTCTGTAATCATCGTAAAACCGGGCGACCGCATTCCTATCGACGGAGTTGTTGTAGACGGCGACTCTTTTGTAGACACCTCTGCCCTCACAGGCGAAAGCATTCCTCAGCACGTAAGTGTTGGAAGTGAAGTTCTTTCAGGTTCAATCAACAAACAGGGAGTTCTTGAAATCAGAACAACCCGCCACGCCGGAGATTCTGCTCTTGCCCGCATTCTTGAGCTTGTAGAAAACGCAACAGAAAATAAAACAAAGTCTGAACAGTTTGTTACCCGCTTTGCACGAGTTTACACACCAATCGTTGTATACGCAGCCCTTGCCCTTGCAATAATCCCAAGCCTTATCCTCGGCTTTAAGTCTGGTAACTGGGCATGGAATGCAACCTGGAGCACCTGGGTTTACCGCGCCCTTATGTTCCTTGTAGTAAGCTGCCCTTGTGCACTTGTAATTTCTATTCCACTTTCATTCTGCGGCGGTATTACTGCAGCAGCACGTCAGGGAATCCTGATTAAGGGAAGCGTTTATCTCGAGGCACTCGGCCGTACAAAAACAGCCGTTTTCGATAAAACCGGAACCCTGACAAAAGGAAACTTTGTTGTAACACATATTCACGCAACAGACCCGGCAATCACAGAAACAGAATTACTTGCTCTTGCAACTCACACAGAAATGTTCTCTACCCACCCTATTTCAGCATCCCTTAAGGCTGCCCACCACGACAAATGCTGCGACAAGGTAAAGCTTGAAAATGTAGAAGAAATTGCAGGCAAGGGTATCAAGGCTCTGGTAAACGGCAAACAGGTTCTTGCCGGAAATACAAAGCTTATGGAGCAGTTTAATATTGATTACAACGAATGTGCAGAACATCAGGATGGAACTGTAATTCACGTTGCAAGCGAAGGAAAATACAGCGGCCACATTGTAATCAGTGATGAAATCAAAGATGACTCGGCTCAGACAGTTGAAGGCCTTCATAAAATCGGCGTAGAAAATGTTGTAATGCTCACAGGAGACAACGAACGCGCTGCCCACACAGTTGCTGCAAAGCTTGGACTCAAAAAGGCTTTCGGCCAGCTGCTCAGTGCAGACAAGCTTGCAAAGGTAGAAGAACTGCTCGCTGACCTTTCAAAAGGCGGCAAAAAACGCGGAACTCTCATCTTTGCAGGAGACGGAATCAACGACGCGCCTGTTCTTGCCCGCGCCGACGCCGGAATCGCAATGGGAAGCATGGGAAGTGATGCCGCAATCGAAGCTGCCGACATCATTATCATGGAAGATAAGCCTAGCAAGATTGTTGAAGGAATCAAAATCAGCCGCCACACCCTGCGTATTGTTTATGAAAACCTCTACGGCGCATTGGGAATTAAGGGAACCATTCTCCTGCTCAGCGCGCTCGGTATTTCGAACATGTGGATTGCGGTATTTGGCGACGTAGGAGTAACTATCCTTGCAGTACTCAATAGTCTGCGATTATTAAGAAAGACGAAATAACAAATTCTTTACCGTTGTTATTTCCAAAAAAATTTGTAATGCAAACAAAGTGTGATATAATTATAAATATTATATATATTTATTTATGAGTGATAATAACGGTAAAGAAAAATACAAGATTCTCATAGTTGAAAGCAACACCGAAAGTGAAACTCAGCTTTTAAATATAATTACACGCAAATACGATGTAGTAAAAGCCTCTTCAGAAGAAGAGGCAATACATTTAATTTCTGACAAACAACAGAATATTGCTTCTGCAATTATATATATCCAGCAAGCTATAGATATCGTAAAAAAATTAAGGGCTTCAATTGTTACCGAAAAGTTCCCAATTTTAATCAGTACAGATATTGATAATTCAGAACTTGAAGATGAACTTTTAGATCTGAATGTAATGGACTTTTTAAAGAAGCCATTTTCAGACAGGCGCGTTCTCAATCGCCTGAAGACTGCTGTAAAGTTTTTTGAAGCAAACCGCGTTATCGACGAACTTGAGCGCGATGAGCTTACAGGTCTTCTTACCCGAAAAGCTTTTTTACGAAAAACAGAACAGTTCATCAGCAATAACCGCGAAAAAAAATTCTGTATCATCGCTTTTGATTTTGACAACTTTAAATCATCTAACAGCCTTTATGGCGTAGAGAAATGCAATGAATTTCTTTCTTATTCAGCCAGAGAAATGATGAAAGCCATGCCCGAAGGACTTTCCGGACGCTATGGCGGCGATCAGTATATTCTTTTCTTTGAGTATTCCGAAAAAGTAAATGTAGAACGTCTGACCACGGTAACAAAAACAATTCTCAGCTCTGCGCCTATTCCTCATCAAATCGTAAAAATGGGTGTTTATGCACCTATAGACTGTGATCTCCCTCTGGTAATATGCTGCGACAGGGCCTTCCTTTCAACAAGCAGTATTAAAGGAATCTATGGAAAAGACCTTGCCTTCTTTGAAGACAACCTTCAGACACAACTTTTAAATGAGCAGCGTATTACAGAAACCATGGAACGCGGACTTGAAGAATCCCAGTTCCAGATTTTCTATCAGCCGAAACACGAAACAATTACCGGCCACATTGCCGGTGCCGAAGCCCTTGTCCGCTGGAATCATCCTGAATACGGCTTTATGGCTCCAAGTCAGTTTATTCCGCTTTTTGAACGCAACGGCTTTATAACCAAACTGGACTGTTTTGTTCTAGAACAGGTTTGTAAAGACATCAAACGATGGGAACAGGAGGGGCTTCCCCTTGTTCCAATATCTGTGAATGTTTCGCGCAGAGATTTTCTTGAAGAAGGTTGTATAGACAGACAATATGATATTATCGACTCTTATAAAGTCGACCACAGTCTTCTTCATATGGAAGTAACAGAATCTCTGTATTCCGAAAACACAGAACTTATTATCAAACAGGTAAAAGAAACTCAGGAAAGAGGTTTTATAATTGAAATGGATGACTTTGGTGCCGGTTATTCATCTCTGGGACTGCTTTCTTCCTTCCCCTTGAATGTCATAAAACTTGATATCAGTTTTGTGCGAAACATCAAGATGAATGAAATTGTAATTGAAAATATCATCAAGATGGCGCACAGAATGGGCCTTCTTACAATTGCAGAAGGTGCTGAATCAATAGAACAATTCAAAATTCTCAGAACACTTGGATGTGATTACATTCAGGGCTTCTATTTTTCAAAACCTCTGCCAGTCCGTGAGTTTGAAACCTACTTAAAAAGATCTTCTATAGTAACATGCGGAAACATTTCCCTTAGAAAGACTTATGATGAGCATACATCTTTTAGCGAAGATATGCTGATGGCTGCAAATGAAGTTGCCGAAGGTATTCCGGGAGGCTTCTTTTCTTACCATGCAGATGGTGATCTTGAACTTATTTCTTTTAATAAAGAACTTATACAAATGTATGATTGTAAATCTGCAGAAGAATTCCGTGAATATGTAGGAAATTCTTTCCGAGGTATAGTTCATCCGGATGATTTTGATCGTGTCCAGAATAGTATAGAGAACCAGATTACAGTTGATAACAATCTTGATTACGTTGAATACCGTATAAAAACTAAAATTGGAACATTAAAATATGTAAGAGATTACGGCCGCTTTGTAAAAACCAAAAACTATGGCGATATCTTCTATGTTTTCTTAAATGATATCACCATGGAAGAACGCGCCCGAGCAGAAGCAGAAGCCGAGCTCGTTCGAAAAATAGAACTTCAGCGTACTGCAGATCTGGCCTCTAACGCAAGCCGAGCCAAGAATATCTTTATGTATAACGTCTCACAAAATATCCTCGGCACAATACAATCAATAATCGGTTTCACAAACGACATCAAAGATAATCTTACAGACAACACTGCAATTACAAGCAATCTTTCAAAAATAGAAAATTCCGAAGAACTGCTTTTAAGCCTCGTAAACGACGTATGTGAACTTGTTCAAATGGAAAACGGCGACATCAAACTAGTAGAAGCTCCAACAGACCTGTCAGATGCCGTTGAAAAAATTTACGCACTTGTAAAAGACGAAGCAAAAGAACGTGGCATAGACGTAGAATACTGGTCAGAAATCATAAATCCTTATATCTACCAGGATGTAATGCATACTACAGACGTAGTTATGAACATCCTTATGAACGCCCTTAAGTATACTCCTCGCGGCGGAAAAGTGCGCTTTGGAATAAAACAAACTCCAGGCACTAACGAAAATGAATGTAATGTAAGCTTTTACTGCGAAGATACAGGAATTGGCGTTTCTCAGGAATTTTTGCCATACATCTGCAAAACATTTGCACGCGAAGACAATCTGATTAACACAACAGTTCCAAGTGCCGGACTTGGTTTAAGCATTGCAAAAGCCCTTCTAAACCTTATGAACGGAACGCTGGAAATTAACAGTGAATACGGAAAAGGAACCTCCGTAATAACTTCGCAGCCTCACCGCTACGCAAAAAAAGAAGACGTAGAAAAAGCAACTACACTTGCTGATAACGTAAGAACAAACACAAAAAATTAAAGTCCTTTAGCCCAGGCGTAAGTACTCAAATACGGATCAGGACGTACTGGAGCCGAGCTTGAATACAATTCATTTATCTGACCTTTTTCATTAATCTGACCAATACGTATAATTTTATAAAGATGCTGGTTTGTTCCTTCGATAGTAACAATCCCCTCTGGAGCAATATAACTTAAGTTTTTTGCTGCAATCCTTACCGGCTCCACATCAAAGGTTCCAGCACGGTTACAGGCAGCTGCCCACATATTAACTGCAATATATGCGGCTTCTACAGGATCTCCAACAGCTTTATTTCCGCCAAACTCTTTTTTATAGGCCGATACAAATCGAAGATTCTTTGCTGTTTCTGTTGATTCAAAATAATTCCAGGCCAGATAATGTCCATTAAGTTTTTCAACACCAATACTTTTGATTTCTGCTTCTGAAATTGAAAAACTCATAACTGGTACCTCCTGAGCAGAAGGTCCTGTATATTTCAGTTGAGAAAAAAAGGATTGGTTTGAACTACCATTTAAAGTATTAATAATTACATCAGGCTTAAATTCTGAAATCTCTTTAACAATCTTTATAAAATTTGATTCATGCATTGGAACATAAACTTCTCCCACACAGGTACATCCCAATTTTTTGAGTTGTGCCTTAATAATCGCATTTGCAGTACGTGGATAAATATAGTCACTTCCAATCAGATAAAATCTTTTACCAAAATGTTCAGCACAATATTCTACCGCAGGAACAACCTGCTGATTTGGAGCCGCACCCATGTACATAATGTTAGGACTCGCCTCAAAACCTTCATACTGAAGCGGATACCACAAAAGATTGTAATACTGTTCGACAATTGGTTTTACAGCCTTTCTTGAATCAGAAGTCCAGCAACCAAAAATTGTAGCAACTCCATCCTGAGTAATCAGCTTTAATGCTTTTTCTGCGAACATACGAGGATTACTTTTTCCATCCTCTTCTATAGGCTTTATCTGACAACCAAGAATTCCACCTGATTCATTTATTTCTTTAATTGCAAGAAGCTCTGCGTCTCTAACTGCAATTTCACTTATAGACATTGTACCGGTAAGGGAATGAAGTAAACCTACTTTTACAACCTTCTTTTTCTGTTCCTTACAGGAAGTTAAAGCTGAAGTCAGTATTGCAAGAGAAAATATTAATGTAATTGAGGCAATTGCCTGGCTGTATATCTTTTTCATATTTACTCCGATTATTTACTCATAATTGTCATGCTTTACTTCATAGGTTTTCATAAGACCTTTACCTTTTACTTCACATTCTATGGCCTTACTAAACTTAATGTCTTTTTGACCGGCAAGCTCTTTTTTCATTGCTTCGGTAATTCTGATTCCACCAGGAGTACAGGCAGTTTCCATACGGCTCGCAACGTTTACCGTATTGCCCCATACATCATAAATAAATTTATGAGTTCCAATTACACCGGCAGTTACAGGACCGCAGTTTAATCCAACACGAATCTGGAATTTTACATCTGCAGTTGCATTGTAGCGGGCAAGATCTTCATACATTCCCTTTGCAAATTCAACAAGAATGCGGGCATGATTTTCTTTCTTTTCCGGAATACCACAGGCAGCCATGTAAGAATCTCCGATTGTCTTGATCTTTTCTACACCCATTTCTTTTGCACGTTCATCAAAACGACTGAAAAGATTATTCAAGGCTGTTACAATCTGCTGAGCCTTAAGACCGCTCGAAACTTTTGTAAAGCCAACAATATCAGAAAAAAGGATGGAAGCATTATCAAAGTCTTCACCAAAAGATTTATGGCCGGTAGCCTCTTTCAGTTTGTCGGCCACCTTATCCGGAAGGATAGAACGCAAAAGCTTATCTGATTTATCCTTTTCCAATTCCAAATCTGCAGTACGAGCCTTAACGAGGGCCTCAAGACGCATATTTTCTTTTTTGATTCTTCGCTCACGGATATAGAAGAATATACATACGGCACTAACAATTACAGAAATAAAGATAACCCAGAAAATCGGCCGCTGATAAAAATACGGTTTTTGATAGAAGAACATCATTTCATCATTGTCCGACTGAATGCCGTTTCCATTTATGGCATAAACAATAAAGGAATGTTTTCCAGGTGTCATATTTGTATAGGAAACAACTCTTTCGCTTCCAGGCAAAGAATATTCTGTATCAAAATTAGTAAGCATATGAGAGAACAAGAGGCGCTCAGGCGCATCAAAACAGATTCCTGTATACTTTATATCAACACGCTTTGTTCCAGGTTTTAGAACAATCATGTTTCTGAAATCTTTATAAATAACGTTATCAACAGAAATAGATTCAATCTGAACAAGAGGTGTTATTGAACTTTCATTTATCTTATTAGGATCATAAACTGCAATACCATCTACCAGAGGGAACCAGAGCCTTTCATGACTGTCTATAATTCCTCGCGCAGTAGAAGAAGCTCCGGCCGAATCAAGACCATCATTTTTATTGTAATATTTTGTATTTACAAAATCTCTCTGATCGTCAAAAAGTTCATTAATTTCATTAAGGGCAATTGAAGCAATTCCATGATTATTTGTAATCCAGAGATTATTTTCCTTATCAAGAAGAATCTGGAAAACCGAATTCGTACCGATTCCTTTTTCAGCATTTATAGAATCACAGGAGAATCTTGTAATTTTAGAAGCATCAAAGCTTTTGATTCTTGTAATTCCACTTCCCGTACATATCCAGAAATCACCTTTTTTATCCTGTGAGATTTTAAAGATTACGTTTCCTGCAATTCCATCTGCAGAAGTAATATGTCTGAATATCTTTTCATTTCTCATAAGGAAGATACCGCCTCCATCTGTTCCAAGCCAGATTGTACCAAAGGTATCTTTATACACTGTCATGATATATTCAGTATCAAGTTCACCAGTATTCTGCTTAAAAGATTTTATTGAACCATCTTTATGAATGATACTCAGACCGGTTGTTGTACCAACATAATATTCACCAGGAGAAGACTGAATTGCAACACGAACTTTGTTTCCTGCAAGTCCGTCATCAGTTGTCCAGCTCTTTATCGTTTTGCCGTCGTAAACAATCATTGCAGGCTTTGTATAACAGCAGACAATTACTTTTCCGTCGTCTGTTGCTTCAACGTGTCTTATTCTAAGCCCTTTTGTATATTCAGTAAGAGGGTTAGTCACACTCTGATCATTTACAAAACAAAGCACACCTTTATCTGTAGCGGTCCATACACGGCCAGCCTTATCCTCTGCAAATCCATTAACAGTAATTCCAAGGCGGAACATTTTGAATTTGCCCAGAGTCATTTTTCCAATTCACTTACGATCTGTAGCAAACCATACGTTACCTTCACGGTCCTGAATTATACGGTTGATATTAGAATTTCTAAGCTCTGCAGAACCATTATATTCCTGAAAACGTCCTTCCGCATAAACAACAAGGCCGTGCTCTGTTCCAAACCAGATTGCCCCGCTCTTATCCTGTAAAATCGAAGTTGTAGGAATCGAATCAAGCTTTGTTCCGGTTTTAAGAATCTTCACCCCTTCAGAAGTGATAGTTGCAATTCCCTTATCACCAAGTCCGATCCAGAAATTTTCGTCTTTATCCTGCATTATTGCAGTAGCAAAAAATGTCGAATACTTCTCAAATTCATCAACAGAATTAAAAAGATTATCTTTGCAGAGAAAAAGTCCGTTTTCATTAGAAGTTGTAAGCCAGATTCGTCCGTCAAAATCACAGAAAATGTTTGAGGCAATTACACCGTTTGCGGTTGTACCTGCACCAAACTGCGGAGTTATAAGTTTTCCGTCTGGAGTAAGGTAAACTACACCACTCGCAGTTCCAATCCAGATGTTTCCGTATTTGTCTTCACAAAGTGTACGAACAGAATTATTTGGAAGACCATTTTCCATTGTATAAAGGCGGTTGTCATCCGGAGAAACCTTTTGCAGACCTTCATCATTTGAGCCAAGCCAGATAGTTCCTCTTGAATCCTGAAGAATTGTTCTTACAGAAACAAAACCATATTCTTTATTCGTACTGCGGTTTATTGTGGTAAATTCAACGCCATCAAATTTTACAAGACCTTCATAGGTTCCAATATCAATATATCCGTCTTTTGTCTGAAAAATATCGTTGGCAGTAGTGCCAGAAAGGCCTCCAAACACACTCCACGACTGGTATACATAATTATCAAAGAAACTATTCTGAGAAAAACAGAAAAAACAAGAGATAAACAAAGCTAATGAGATGACAAACTTTCTCATACTATAATTATCAATCATAAATGAAAGAAAATCAAATTTTTTGAAAAGTTTATCGTTTAACAAACAGGAAAAAGCGTGATTTTTTTCATAAAAAATTTGACACAAAACAATTCTTTTGCTATATTATAGTTAGCTTGTAAATAAGCTGATAAACTCTCTCCGATGTCCAGCAACGCTGGACGGCAAGGTTCCCTTTTAGTGTTACTGTCTGGGAACCTTGTTTTTTTTATTTCCAAACATTAAATAATCTGCTATAATCTACTTATCTATAAGGAAGGTAGACAAATGCTGATTTCAACAAAAGGTAGATACGCACTCAGGGTTATGATTGACCTTGCAGAACATCACGATTCGGAACGAACCCCGTTAAAAGAAATAGCAGAAAGACAAGAAATATCACAGAAATATATAGAAGCAATTATGACGCTTCTTTCAAAAAGCGGTTTTGTAGACGCTGTTCACGGAAAGGGCGGCGGTTATATGCTTAACCGTAAACCAGAAGATTATAAAATTGGTGAAATTTTAAGACTCACAGAAGGCTCGCTTTCTCCAGTTGCATGTCTCGAAGCAGGGGCTGTAGAATGCCCGCGTAAAGACAACTGCAGAACACTGCCATTGTGGACAAAGCTGGATGAACTTGTTGAGGGATATCTTGATAGTGTGAGTCTTGCAGATTTAATGAAGTCTTAAATCTCTTCGATTGAATCTTTAGGAATTTCAATTGTAGCTACAGTTTCATTATCTGATGTATCAAACTTAAGATGCTTTGCATCAAGGCCAAGTTTTTTGAGCATAACCAGAACAGTTATGATTCCAAGACCAGAGCCTTCTGTTTGATCAATATCAGAAATTGCTTCTGCCATTGAATTATAAACCTTAGTTTTTTCTATCTTTTCCAGAATACGGGCATATTCAGAATCTGTAATTTTTGTATTATTTGAAACCGTAACAGAAATTACATCATTTGCAGTAAGTAAAAGGTGAACTCTTAATTCACCGGCACGTAATTTTTCCTGATAATATAAAGTATTTTCAACGAGAGTTTCCTTAAAGGTTTTCATTCCGTTTTTATAATCTTCTTCGTTATTGATATCAAGATTATGTTCCTGGAAGAAAATTCGTTTTGCATTTGCCTTGCTTCCATTGTCCAAAAGTTCAAAGAGACAATAAGTAAGGTAATTGTACAGATACATCTGATTACATTCTTCGAGGAAAACGGCTAGGATTTTCTGGAACCTGATTTTCTGGTCAGGTGTTAGAGTATAGCAAAAGAAATCTATAGGTTGTCGTTCTTTAACAGCCTTTTTTATATAAGAAATATCTTCTGCAGTTAACTCTGTATCAGTTACTTTCATTATATGAAATATTATAAACCCGAAAATGCTTTTTTTACAAGAAAAAAACACGTCGGATAAATCCCTTATTTTCTGTGCTGATAATGTGCTGTTTTTTTTAGATGTTTGCCACAAAAGTTATTTTATTTTATAATTTCTGCATGAATCTTTCAAATATAATAATTATCCTTGACCATCCGGATGAGTCGCGGAATATTGGTGCAGCCTGCCGTGCTATGGCAAATAATGATATAAGTGAGCTGCGCATTGTAGGAAATAGATCAGATTACGATATAGAACACATTCACGTTCTGGCAATTCATGCCGGAGGAATATTTGATAACGCAAAGTTTTATAATTCCATTAAAGAAGCAACTGCCGACTGTACAATCTGTGCAGGAACAACACGAAGACGCGGAAAAAAACGCGGCAAACTGCTTCTGCCAGAAGAATTTGCAGATATGGCAGATGACATTACCGGGGCTGCGTCAGGAGGCAAGGTAGCAGTAATTTTTGGAAACGAGCGCACAGGCCTTACAGATGAACAGCTTGATGAATGTAATCTTGGAGTTACAATTCCTTCCTCAGATAACTTTGGTTCTTTAAACCTCAGCCATGCAGTACAGATTATGAGCTACCACCTTTTCAGAAAGAATCTGGAAACTACACATCAGACATACAGAGGCTACACTCCTCTTACACTGGAGCGTCTTGACCAGACTGTAGCAGAAATTACAGATAATATGAAGAAAATCGGCTTTTTTAAAATGCCCGGGCGCGAAGATATGGAAAACTTCTGGCGGAATGTTTTGAGCCGCGCCAGTCTTTCGGAAGGAGAAGCTCAATATCTGGAAAAAACTTTCAGTAAAATGGCAGGACTTGCTGCTAAAAACTCGGCTAAGAATGATCTTCAAGAAACTGAATGAATTCTTTTTCACCTAAAGGCTTACTGAAATAGAAGCCCTGTGCATAAGTAATTCCAAGTGATTCAAGATATTCAAACTGTTCTTTAGTTTCGATTCCTTCAACAACAATTTTGCGGCCGATTTTAAGCAGCATGCTGATCATGTTTTCAAGAAGAATCTTTGCGTTTCTTGTACCGTCAGTACCATCTTCTTTGAAACACGGCCACAAAAGGCTCTTGTCGATTTTAATCATTTCAAAATCAGCTTTAGCAATGCGCGAAAGGTTTGAATAACCGGTTCCAAAATCATCCATAGAGAAGGAACAGCCGAATTTTCTGAGCTCATCCATATTTTTCTTGAGCATATAACCAGAAGTAACGGCAATAGATTCAGTAATCTCAAGATTTACGCTGTCTGGAGCAATATTATGCTTCATCAAAAGAGACTTCATTAATTTTGGAAGGTTTGCATCCACAGACTGAAGGCCAGAAAGATTTACTTCGATATGATTTACACCCTTACGTCTCAAATTATTTTCCGACATAAAGTTGAAAACATGATTAAAGATAAGGTTACTCAGCGGCATAATCATACCTTTTTTCTCTGCAAGAGGTATGAATTCTTCAGGCGAAATATATCCGATAGTCTGATCATCCTTCAGACGAACAAGAGCTTCTGCATTTGTAAAACGCTTTTCTTCCAGAGAATAAATCGGCTGAAAATGCATTTCGATACCATCTTCTTTGATTGCTTCAGACATAATATGAATAATCTTACGGCGGCGGATTCGCTTTTCGCGGGCTTTTTCATCAATTCTTTTGATGAACCCAACCGTATGACTATAAGTTTCCGAATCTTCGGCAAAATCAAGAAGTTCCTGAACGTTTCCATCAAAAGGGAAGTCTTCCGGACAACACAAAACATTTGCATGAGCATTAAGCCGTACAGATCTGTCTTTCAACTCCCAGGTTTGAGAGAATCGCTCTGAAAGAATATCAAGATACAAATCAAGTTTTGCAAGTTTCTTGTTATCTACAAGGAAAACAAGAGTCATTCGATTCATGCGATAGCAGGGAGTCTTAAAGTTTCTTTCAACAAAAGATTTAATTTCGATTAAAACATCAGAAATTACGTTATTGCTTGCATAATTTTCTATTATAGAAGCCTCATCCAGCTCCATACAGACAATAGCATAGTTTTTTTTGCGGCTAAGACATTCCTGCAGAACAGTTTTAAGAGCATAATAATTGAAGGCGCGGGTTTCGCTATCCAGATATTCAGAAGGGTTTTCGAGCGAAAGGAACATCAAAAGAATAATTGCAGAAATTCCAACGCTTGAAATAAGGATTCTAGGTTCAATAATCTGTACACCACCAAAGCCAATCCACAAAGCCATAGTCATGAGTACACAGATTTTCTGCTTACGGTGAGCCTTATTTTTGATATGGCGTAAAGTCTGGAAAACTGTCATTCCAGAATAGATGATAAGCACTGCATAAACACAGTTTGCCATTACACCATAAGAATAGATTCCATCATCTCCGATGTAGTAATCCATTGGTGCAAAAATAATCGAAGCAAGAACAACAATATATGATGAAATAATTACAGAAAGTTCTGGAACAGAATATCGTCTCTGATCACGGTTGAGCATATCCATGTAAAGATAAATACTTGAAAGCGCTACATCGAGGAACAAAATAAAGCCCTGGTGTGTAAAACGGACAAACCACAAAGGAACGCTGTCATAATATACAAGGGCAAAAATTGTTGCAAAGTCAAAAATCAGATAACCTAAAGAGCTTACCATAAGAACGGTAAAAATACGGTTTGAAAGCAGTTTGATTTTAGGACGCAAAAAGTAAATGACTTCAAGAATCAAAAGAATCGTAAGCGAGGCAATCTGAAATTTTATATGGTTGAACAAAAACGAATTCATTTACCTAACTATTTTACAACGAGAAATCCATTAACGCTAGAAAAAAAAATCTATATAAAAGAACATTATTTTTTGATATAATATGGATATGAAGTACACACACCTGCTTTTTGATATGGACAATACGCTATACCCGGCAAGTTCCGCAATGGATAAAGGAATTACCCGCAGAATGCTTGAATGTGTAGCAGAATTTTTCCATTGCAGTATGGACCAGGCAATTGCATTAAGAGCAGAACGGATTGTGCACTACTCTACTACACTCGAATGGCTTAGAAGTGAAGGTTTAACAGATATAGAAGGATTTCTGGCACATGTGCATCCTTCAAACGAAGCAGAAGAATTACCTCCGCAGCCAGGTTTAAGAGACTTTCTGATTTCTTTGAATATGCCTATGTCTATTCTGACAAATGCACCGCATGAACATGCAGATACTGTTCTTGGAAAACTCGGAATAGCAGATTTATTTGAAGCCGTAACTGATATTAGGGATGCCGGCTTTAACGGAAAACCATACCCGGATTCTTATATGGCGGCCTTGAAAAAAGTTGGCGCAACAATAGAAAATACGCTCTTTCTTGATGATATGCAGAAATACACAGACGGCTGGGTTGCCCTTGGTGGGACTGCAGTTTTAATCGGAAGCCCTAACGGAAAGCCGCTTGCAGAAGATGCAGAATCAATGAAAAAAGCAAGAGCTGCAAATACTAGTGGTAAAGCCGGACAGACAATCCGCTTGAAATCAATTTACGAAATAAAATCAATATTATAGATATTCGGGTCGAGACCGGATATGACTCAGAGTTCGAGCCCGATACAGGTTGGTTTATATGAAAAAAATACTTTGCATTTGCATGAGTTCAACAATTCAGCGGACAATCAGTTTTGAAAACCTTACTCTCACAAAAGTGAACCGCTCAAAACATTATAGAACTGATGCTTCGGGAAAGGCGGTAAATTCTGCACGCGTGCTGGAACAGCTTGAAAAAGGCTGCTGTAGACTTGTATGCCCACTTGGAGAAAGAAATCTTACAGCTTTTACAGAACCAGCCGAAAAAGATAACCTGAATGTTTTATATGCTGCAATTCCTGGCCTTACACGGGAATGCTGGACTCTTCTGGACCGGGCAGCCGGTACCACAACAGAACTTGTTGTAAGTGAACCACTTTTAGAAAGCGACGAAGATTTAAAAGCTGTGGCCTCAGCAGAAATAAAAATCCTTAAAATCATAAATGATTTATTACCGGAAGTTGATGCTGTGCTTCTTGCAGGAAGCCGGCCGAAAATCTGGAGCGACGACCTTTATGCAACAATCAGCGGCATGGCTCACGATAACGGTAAAATCTTTCTTGCAGATTACATCGGCGAAGATATGAAAAAGACTCTTGCGTCAGCAGTACCGGATATCATAAAAATCAATGAAGAAGAATTCCGCGCGACCTTCCCGGAACTCGACAACCTTCCTTTAGATCGCGCCGTAATTCAAAAAAGCCAGGAGCTCTCTAACATAATCGTTATTACACGCGGCACCGAATCTACTTATGCCGCTGCCTGCGGCAAATTCTCCGAGTGCCCTACCGAAAAAGTCGCCGCGCTCAACACAACTGCGTGCGGCGACAGCTTCAACGCCGGCTTCCTTTACGAATACCTGCAGACAGGAGACCTGGCCGCCGCCCTTAAAAAAGGAACCTGGTGCGCTGCCCGCAACGCAGAACTGGAAACTCCAGGTGCCATCCATAGTCTCTAGGTAATACTGCTGATTGAAAAAAAATCCATCAGACAATATAATGACTAAAATTTCAGGCAACCGGTTGCCTTATACAGGAGTAACTATGAGTATCGAAAAAAAGCCTCTCGTAAACGATCTTTACACAGCTGACCCTTCGGCACATGTATTTAATGGAAAAATTTATATCTACCCTTCACATGACGAAGACATTGATGTAGAAAGCAACGATAATGGCGATCAGTATGACATGAAAGACTATCATGTTTACGAAATGACAGACACAGAAACTTACCCACGCGACTGCGGCTGTGTTTTCACACTTAATGACGTAAAATGGGCAAGCAAACAGCTTTGGGCTCCTGACTGCGCAGAAAAAGATGGAAAATACTATTTCTATTTCCCGGCACGCGATAAAACAGGAATGTTCCGTGTAGGAGTTGCTGTTGGTGACAAGCCGGAAGGTCCATTCACTCCTGAAGATGATTACATCCAGGGAACATATTCAATTGACCCATGCTGTTTCCAGGATACAGACAATAAATACTACCTTACAATGGGTGGTCTCTGGGGCGGTCAGCTTGATCAGTACCGCAACAATAAATGGAGCGCAGACAACAAAGAACCACAGGGAAAAGAACCTGCATGTACACCAAAAATCGCACTTCTTAAAGACAACATGAAGGAGCTCGCAGAAGACCTCCGCGACCTCGTAATTGTCGATGAAAAGGGAGAACCTCTTACAGGTGGAGATGATGTTCGCCGCTACTTTGAAGATCCATGGCTCTTCAAGAAGGGCGATACATATTACTTTACATACTCAACTGGTACATCTCACCTTTTGTGCTATGCAACAAGCAAGAATGTTTACGGTCCTTACACATACGGCGGTTGTATCCTTAGCCCGGTTTTGGGATGGACAACTCACCACTCAATTCTTGAGTTCAACGGAAAATGGTACCTCTTCTACCATGACTGTGAACGTTCAAATGGTGTAAACCAGAAGCGAAACGTAAAGTTCCGCGAACTTACATTCAAGCCTGACGGAAAAATCCAGACAATGGATGGTTTCGACCGCTAAGCAAAATGCCTGACAAACAAAAAATCCAGTCGCCCGCGACTGGATTTTTTGTTTCATAACTTATTGTGTTTTTTGCAATTATCTGATAAATTATAACAACATTTCGGGCCATTAGCTCAGTGGTTAGAGCAGAGGACTCATAATCCTTTGGTCCTTAGTTCAAGTCTAAGATGGCCCAATAGTTTCGTAACGAAGTGAGAAACTATATGTAAATCACTTCCTATAGGCCAAACGGCGCGAATGCGACGTATGGCCCAGTTTTTTATAGGATTCTGTGTGATACAGGATCCTTTTTTTATTTCTTTACAAACTCTAAACGCTATAAGCCAGCACCTGCTCAGTCACAAGCGGAATCAGCTGTTTTTTTCGGCTTACTACGTCTTTGAGGTAGTAAACACCGTCTTCCTGTTTCGGGAAGGTTATGAACTGAGTGAACTTAGGGTCGCAGTCAATCAGGAGCACACTCGAAAGCTTTGTGATGTCTGTAACCAGAAGGCAGGCAAAAAGACCTTTGTGGGCTCGGCGTTCAACGGCAAGTTCTTCCATGAACTCGGCTTTGCGGTCCAAAATCTCCTGAGGGTTTCCAACTTCAATCTGGCTTGCTGTGTAAGTAAGCTTGCCCTCTGTATATTCCTTCATATCCTGATGAATAATTTCGCTCGCAGGGCGGCCGCCAACCTTACTTCCTGCCATCAAAATCTCGTTTCCAAGTTCCTTAATGTCCAGGTCTGTAATGCTGGAAAGATACTCTGCCATATCACGGTCGGTATCTGTAACGGTAGCAGACTGCAAAATCAAAGTGTCAGACAAAATACCGCAAAGCAGCAGCGAAGCCACATCCTTTGGAATCGGTACCCGGTACTCTTTATAAAGCCCTGCAATCTGAGTTGAAGTTGAACCAACCGGACGGTTAATAAAGGTAATAGGATTTTTAGTTGGAATTGAGCCGATGCGGTGATGGTCAATAACTTCCTGAATCTTATAATGCTCAATGCCTTCAACCGCCTGAGTAATTTCATTATGGTCAACAAGAATCACTTCAACATTCGGTTCCTTCATCAAATCATGTTCAGAAATAATTCCAATAACCTTATTATCATCATCAACTACAGGAAGATATTTGCAATGCGCGTTTTTAAGTATTTCCTTGATTTTTGAAATTGTATCGTTTGCGTGAACGGTAACAATTTCCTTATCGCCCATTACAGAAACCGGCATAGAATATGCAATCAGCATAGAAGTTGGAGAAGTTGAGTATGGCGAAACAATTACAGAAACTCCGTTAGTCTCGGCCAACTCGCGCAGTTCCTTATCAATCACGCAGTTAGATGTTGTAATAAGCAGCTTAACCTTGTGCTCAATACAAATACGCTGGATATCTTCGCGGTCAGAAGAAATTACAACAATGTCTTCGCTGGCATGAGCCTCAAGACGTTTTGCAAAACTTTCTGTAGAAGAAGAGCCGACGTGTATTGAAGCATTGAAATTTTTATCAGCGTCGCCTGCAATATAAATCGGCTGAGCATTTAAGGTTTTCTGAATCAAACTGATGCTCGTTGAGAAACGGTGTTTTTTTTCTGGATTGAGGATTGTGAGAACTCCACGAGCAAAACCGCTGTAGTGAAGCAGAGACAAATACTTGCCCTCGCCGTCCACAACAGGAAGAACACGGATTTCAGTCTTCTCCATCTTACCGATTGCTTCCCAAACAGAAACATCTGCAGTTACGGTTTCAACCTTGTCCTGCATAAAATATTTTACCTTAGGCACCAGATCCGGCAGATACTCCGGCCTCTGAAGCCCAAATTTTTCAAATATATAAGCAGTCTGCGGATTCAAATGTCCAGCCCGCGCCGCCTTGTATTCAGGATGTCCCAAAAGATTTTTAAGTGTAGCATAACCAACCGCAGAAACAACCGCGTCGGTATCCGGGTTCCGATGCCCGATGATGTAAACAGTCTTTTCCATAAAAGTAATTATAACTTAATATAAAAGGAGGGGGAAGTCTCCCCCTCGGCCGCACTTCGTAGCGGCCTACCCCTTCTAACGGGGGACACCCCCCGTAACGCCCCCGTCATTACGATACACCATTGTTAGTTTTATCTAACATTTTTCTCAAAACATCAATGACAAAGATAATTGAGAGTGATATACTGTAATCATTATGAAAACATTTAAGTATGAAACTCATCTACACACAAGCGAAGCAAGCAAATGCGGCTCTTCTCAGGGAGCAGAATATATTTCGGTTTATAAAAAACTTGGATACGACGGTATTTTTGTAACAGACCACTTTTTTGGAGGAAACACTGCAGTTTCCCATGAGCTGGACTGGCAGACCCGCATTGAACAGTATTGCAGCGGTTACGAACATGCTCTTGAAGAAGCAAAACGCCAGAACGCTGCAGACAGCGGAAACTTTAAAGTGTTCTTTGGAATTGAACAGACCTTCCAGGGCGACGACTATCTGATTTACGGCCTTGATAAAAACTGGCTTTTTGACCACCCGGATGTTGAATCCATGAATCACCAGCAGCTTTTTGATGCCGTAAACCGCGAGGGCGGACTTATGATTCAGGCACATCCTTTCAGACTCCGCGGCTACATCGGGGCTATTCACCTGCACCCGCGCGAAGTACACGGCGTAGAAGTTTACAACGGCGGAAACACTCCAGACCAGAATGACCTTGCCCTTGTTTATGCCCAGACCTATGGATTTCCTATGACAAGCGGTTCAGACATTCACAACATCGGCTTTGCTCAGGAAGAAAAAGTTGAAGGCACAATGGCGGTTGGAGGCATGGAATTCGACACGCCTCTCACTTCGATAGACGATTACATTGAAAGAATAAAAAGCAAACAGGGACAAATAATCTGCTAACTCCCAAATTTTTGACAAATAATATTTTCAGAGTTAAAATTATAGGATATGCAGAACAATGCTTTTGCAAGGAAACTTGCCATAATTCTTGGAATTTTTGGTATATCTGCTAATTTTCTGGGGACGTTAATTTCGCTTATTACAGGACTTGCACATGTAAGCAGGGCTGAAAATTTCATAATTGATACAGTCGTATGCTTTGTTTGTACATTAATCCTTGCTTTTATCTTCTATTATTACTGCTTCAAAACAAAAAACTATAACAGATTTAATTTTGTCTGTATTACCTTCTGCGGTTTTGTAACTTTTACAGCAATGTACATTGTTACAGGAAACGTTATGTGCGGTTTTCCCTTTTACATGATGATTATTCCTGTTTACTATGGATTTTCCCTGCCGGTTAAAAAAATCAATTTTTTCTTTCCTATTTCAAATCTGATTTTTTATAACGTGCTCTTTGTACTTACTTTTACTGCCCCATATTTTCCGGGCCGCACAGATATTTCAAACACAAGCATGATTCAGCACTGTACCGGTTTTTCTGTAGCATATATCTTTTTATTTTTCGTCTGTTATCTTGTTTCACAGCAGTTTATGAAGCAGAACCAGAAACTTGAAGATTCAGAAAAAAGTTACCGCGAACTTTCCAGCCGCGACGAGCTTACAGGCCTTTACAACAGACGCGCTCTTGATAACCGCGCCGAGCTTGGTTTTTCAAGCGCCATTATTTATGACATAGACTTTTTCAAAAATATAAACGACACCTACGGCCATCAGATTGGTGATATTGCATTAAAGAATCTTTCGCAGATTGTTCTGAAATACTGTTCTAACGAGTTTGAACTTTACCGTTACGGCGGCGAGGAATTTGTAATTCTTTCGCGTCTGCCTGATTCTCTTACCATCGAGCTTTTCCAGCATGTTATGAATGATGTCAGAATGCATTTTATTGTAGAAGGAAATCCTGTAACAATTTCTGCCGGTATTGCTTCCTTCAGTAATGATTATGAAAACACTCTCAAAATTGCCGATGAAAATCTTTACCTCGCTAAGACTACCGGCCGCAATAAAATCTATATGAACGGAAAAGAGATAAAATAATTTATTTGATTTTTGGAGTCTAACTTGAAAGCACAAATCAAAGCTGATTATAAATCAATAAATATCAATACCGGACGCATTATTCTTTCACTCTGCGGAATTGCTGTTAATGTTATTCTTTCTTTTATAATGTATAAACTCGGACTTCCGCTTTATTTTGATACCATCGGAACGATAGCCGTGGCGGCCATAAGCGGAATGCTTTTTCCGGCGATCTGCACTGCCGTTGTAACAAATACAATCTGTTCGCTTTTTTACGGACCTTCTATTTATCTATCTTTCTTCAATGCTTTTATAGCAATAATTACGGTTGCCTTTTTTAGAAAGAATACTTTTAAGAATATCTGGAAAAGCCTTTTATATGTTCTGATAATCACCATAATTTCAGCTCTTTCTACTTCATTGACACAATATGCAATCTATGGAAAAACCGGAGCAATTTTCACTGCACAGAATGCACTTGCTTTTTCTTCCTCAATTTCAATTCCGTATCTTGCTGCATTCTTAATTACAAACTCCATCCTTTACTTTCTTGAAAAATGTTTCATCTGCATCATCATAATGATTCTGCTTGCCCTCCTTCCAAAAAAGATTCTGAATTCATTTACAGATGAAAAGTCGGCAGGGCACATTTCCGAGCCTGACCTGCGATACATGGAAGAACGCTCAAAGGAAATCAAAAATCCTCTTCACAAAAGAATTACTCAAACCTTTGTAATTTCTTCTGCAGTCCTTGTGTTTATTACCGGCTTCATTGCAGTTCGTCTTTTCTTTGAAAATACAAAAAAACAGAAAATTGAAAGTGCCTATAACTGCGCAAAACTTACGGCCGAATTTATTGATCCTGCAAAAGTTGATAACTTTATAAAATACGGAACTGAAGCTGAAGGCTATAACGAAACTTATGATTTACTCGCAAAAATCCGCGACAATTCACCTGATATAAAATATCTTTATCTTATACGGGCAGAAGAAAATGGAGCGCGATTTATTATTGATACAGATCTAGATGAACCTTATACACCTGGTCAGCTTGTTCCCTATGATAAAGAATTCGATCCTTACATTTCTTCACTTTTAGAGGGCAAAGAGGTTGAACCGATTGCTACAAAAACTTTCTTAGGATGGCTTGTTTCAATTTATAGTCCTGTTGCAGATGAAAGCGGAAGAACCGTTTGTTATGTTGGAGCTGACGTTTCTTTGCTTTATATTACCAGCTTTATGAAAAGCTTTATCGTAAAAGTTTTTCTTGTTATGGCAGGTTTCTTCCTCGTAATCATTTCTTATACAATCTGGGCTATCGGAAACAACATGTCTTATCCGATAAGTGCAATTGCTACCTGTATTGATTTGTTCTCCAATTCTTTTGAAAATCAGGAAAAGCTCGAAGAAAATGTAAAACAGATTCGAGCCCTTAATATTAAAAGCGGTGACGAAATTCAAAAACTGTATGATGCCATCTGCCGAATGACTCTTAGCCAGTCTGAACAGCTTAGAGATATACGACGTCTCTCAGAATCAACTATGACCATGCAGGATGGTCTTATCATCACAATGGCAGATATGGTCGAAAGCCGCGACTCCGACACCGGTGCTCATGTTCAGAAAACTTCAGCTTATGTAAAAATCATTGTAGAAGGCCTTAAGAAAAAAGGTTATTACCCGCAGAAAATCACACCAAAATTTATGTCTGATGTTGTGCGTTCGGCTCCACTTCATGATGTTGGAAAAATTAATATTTCGGATACGGTTCTGAATAAACCTGGAAAACTCACAGACGAAGAGTTTGCAATCATGAAAACCCACACAACTGCGGGAAAAGAAATTCTTGAAAAAGCAATCAGCACTGTTCAGGGTGAAAACTATCTTAAAGAAGCCCGCAACATGGCGGCCTACCATCACGAACGCTGGGATGGAAAAGGTTATCCGGAAGGTTTGCATGGCGAAGTAATTCCTCTTTCTGCTCGCATTATGGCTGTTGCAGATGTTTTTGATGCACTTGCTTCTCCTCGTGTTTATAAACCTGCCTTCCCTCTTGAAAAAGCTCTCGCAATTTTACAGGAAGGTGCCGGCACTCAGTTTGACCCGAAATGTGTAGAAGTATTTATGGATTCACTTTCTGAAGTAAAGATGGTTTTGAAAAAATACCATTCTGAAACTGCAGATTCCAGCAACTGATGGAGGAAGTCTTGCTTTTACGTAAACCTAACATCACAATAAAATCGATTATTTTCGCAAGTCTTTTGATTTTTAGTCATACCGCCTTTGCAGAAGGCGGCGGCTTTGCAGTAACAAAACAGTTTTCTGATGTCGGCTACACAAGCCTTATTTATGATGCAACAAACGGACTGCCTACTTCGGATGCAAATTATATTTTGGGTGCAAAAGACGGTTATGTCTGGATTGGAGGCTACAGCGGAATAATCCGTTATGACGGAAAAAACTTTGAGCGCCTCCCTACCACAAATGGTCTTACAAGCGGACGTGCCTTCTTTGAAGACAGCAAACACAGAATCTGGGTTGGAACAAATGACAATGGAGTTGCAGTTATAGACGGAAATAAGATCCGCCAGTTTACATACAGAGACGGACTGCCATCTTCATCCATCAGACACTTTGCAGAAGACAAAGACGGCAATATTTTTGTTGCAACTACAACAGGGCTTGCCATGATCAGGGACAACGGGCTTGTATATAAAGTTTCGAATCCTGCAATTGATAAAGAAAGAATCTTAAAACTCACGGCCGATTCAAGCGGTAAAATCTACGGCCAGACCTTAAACGGAATTGTTTTTTCAATTGTAAACAGAAATGTAGCAGAACTTTATACAAGTGCAGATCTTGGAATGAATACTATAACTACCCTTCTGGCAGATCCTATTAATAACGGAAAAGTTTATTTGTGCGCCGAAGGCGGAACTATTTATTATGGTGATTTTGGAAAGAAAGCTTCTGAATTAACTAAGATAGATGTTTCTCCCATAAAAACTGTTCAGTGGATTTCCTATGACTGTTTTAGAATCTGGATTTGCAGCAGAAGCCAGATAGGCTATCTTGATAAAGACAACAAGCTGAATATAGTTTCAAAGCTTTCTATGAATGGTTCAATAGAAATGTTTACTTCGGACTATCAGGGCAACATCTGGGCCTGTTCTTCAACTCAGGGCGTAATGAAAATTGTAGCAAACAACTTCGTTAGTATTTTTGATGAAGCAGCTCTCCCTAAAAAAACTGTAAACGCAACCTGCCTTCATAACGACCTTCTTTATGTGGGAACAGAAACAGGTCTTTTTATTATTGATAAAAATAAGAAGCCGATAAAAAATGAACTCACAGAATTTATCGGAGATTCAAGAATCAGATGTATTGCAGAAGACCAGAAAAAAAATATCTGGATTGGAACTTTTACAAATGACAAAGGCCTTATCTGCCAGTCTCCAGACGGAAAAATTACTTCCTTTACTACCAGCAATGGAATTGCAAACAACAGAATAAGAGTTATAAAGATTGCTAAAGATAACTCAATTCTCTGCGGAACAAACGACGGTTTTTCTATCATCAAAAATAATCAGGTTGTTCAAAATTTCGGTAAAAATGAAATCATAAAGAACTCGGTTTTCCTTTCAGTTGAAGAATCTGAGGACGGAAAGATTTATCTTGGTACAGATGGCGACGGAATTTATATAATTTCCGGTTCAGTCATTCAAAGATATGGACGCGATGACGGTCTTACAAGCGATGTAGTTATGCGCATTAAGGAAGACAAAAAGAATGGAGTAATCTGGTTAGTTACTTCAAACTCCATCCAGTATATGAAAGGCGGCCGCATCAAAAATGTAAGTTCATTCCCATACAACAATAACTACGACCTCTATATAAATAATAAAAACGAAATCTGGGTACTTGCCTCATCCGGTATTTATAATACAAGTGTTGAGTCTCTTCTTTCAGATAACGTAACTGATTATAAACTTTATACTATCGCCAACGGACTTCCAAGCTCTGTTACAAGTAACTCTTACAGCGCCCTTGATGATAATGGAAATCTTTATATGTGCTGTCGCGAAGGAGTTTCAAGCGTAAACATTAATAATTATGCTGAACAGAAAATCCAGATTAAGACTGCCCTTAATTCAATTTACTGCGGTAATCAAAAAATTCTCCCTTCTGAAAACGGAGCTTATATTATTCCGCCTTCTCATGATCGAATCAAAATTACAGCTTCGGTAATGGATTATTCAATGTCAAATCCTTATGTGCGAATTTTTCTTGATGGAGCAAAAGATGATGGAATTACGGCTAACCGAAATTCTCTCACTCCTCTGGAATATACAAATCTTTCTTACGGATACTATACCTTCCACATTCAGGTTTTGAGTCAGAATAAAAAAGACATTCTTCAGGATAATACTTTTTCTATTATCAAAAGATTCCGGCTCATAGAATTAATGGAATTTAAATTCCTTCTGATTTCCCTTCTTGTTATAGCAGCAGGTTTCATCGTATGGCGAATCATGAAATCTACAGTCATCATGAACCAGTACAGACTTCTTCAGAATGCAAAGGAAGAAGCCGAACAGGCAAACAAAACAAAATCGCGCTTCCTTTCAAATATGTCTAAGGAAATCATTACGCCTATAAACACAATCATAGGTATGAACGAAATGATTCTCCGCGAGAATTCCAAGGACGTTCCAAAGCAATACATTTCTTCTATCATTAATTATGGAATGAATATCCGCGAAGCTTCGGAATCGCTTTTGACTCTCATAAATGACCTTCTGGAAATTACAAAAATTGAATCTGGAAAATTTGATGTAAGAAAAAGCGAATACAGCGTTCAGAATCTTTTACGCTCCGTTATTATTCCTGCAAGACAAAAGAGCGTTTTAAAAGGTCTTAATTTTTCTGTATACATCGACCAGACAATTCCTAACCGCCTTAATGGAGACGTCGGTAAAATCAAACAGATTCTTTTAAACCTTCTTTCAAACGCAATTAAATATACAGAAGAAGGCAGTGTTAATTTACAGGTTTCTATGGAAGGCCGCACTAACGATACCTGCGATCTTTGCGTCCGCGTAAAAGATACCGGTAACGGAATGAAGCCGGAAATTATCGAAACAATATTTGATGCTTATGGCGCTTTTGAAAGAGATGCAAAAGAGCTGCATTTGAAGACAGGACTCGGTCTTGATATTTCACGACGCTTTACCGAACTGATGGGTGGTGTACTTGTGTGTACCAGTGAAGTCGGCAAGGGTTCAGAATTTATTTTTACACTTTCTCAAAAAATTGTAGATCCTAGTCCAATCGGAATCTTTTCTGAAACAGAAGACGCTGCACAACACAAGCCATACACACCAGAGTTTATTGCCCCAGATGCAGATGTCCTTGTAGCAAGTGATAACCTTGTAAATCTTGATGTGCTGGACAATCTCTTAAAAGCTACAAAGGTTTTTGTAACAAGAGCAAACAGCCGCCAGGAGTTTTTAGATAAAATCAAAGAAAGCTCCTTTAACATTGCTTTTATTGACCAGATGCTTTTTGAAGATGATGAAGAGAAAATTGATGATATCATTTCTAAAATCAAGGAAATAAACAAAGAGCTTGCTGTTTACGTTATTACAGAAAATGCATCTTCTGATGAAGAATATTTTAAGCAGAAGGGATTTTATGGAACACTTTCGCTTCCTATAGATCCTATGCTTTTAGAAAGAACAATTATGAATCATTTACCAAAAGAAATGATGGAAACCCCGGATAAAAAACAAAAGACAGAGGATGCAAATGTTTGACTTCATTAGAAATCATCAGATGAATATTATGCTCGTTCTTTGCGCTGCCTGCGCAACCATGACCGTTATGCTTTTTCTGACAAAGTTTCTTTCAAAAAAACGCAAATGGATTTTAATAGGAATGGAAATTATTGCTACCCTTCTGCTTTTTTTTGACAGATTTGCTTACATTTATGCAGGTAACCCGACTTTTACCGGATACATAATGGTCAGGCTTGCAAACTTTATGGTCTTCTCTCTTACCAGCGCCATTGTTCTAACTTTCAATTTTTATCTTATTGATTTGCTTCGTAATGAAGGCAAGCTTTCAGTTATTCCCCGCCGTCTTATTATCACAGGCTTTGTTTCCCTGGTTGGTATACTTGTTGTTATTATTTCAACTTTTTCGGGCTTTTATTATTATTTTGATTCACAGAACCTTTACCACCGCGGGCCGGGATTTCTTTTATGTTATGTAGTTCCGGTTATATGTCCTTTAATTCAATACACTGTAATTTTCCAATATAGAAAATGCTTCAGTAAATTTATTTATACGGCACTTTCTCTTTATATTTTTGTTCCTATCTTAGTGGGAGTAATCCAGATTTTCGCTTATGGAATTTCCATTGTAAATATGGCAATGGTTCTGGTTTCTGTTTCACTTTACTTTTTTACATATCTTGATGTAAATGCCGCTATTGAAAAGGCTCACATTATTGAAATTGAATCTTTCAAAACTGAACAGAAAAGAATGCAGTCTATTTTCTCTCAGCTTGCCCTTGCCTTTGCAAACACTCAGAACCTTTCTGAGAACACTGCTCAGATAGCAAAAGAAATTGCAGAAAGAGCCGGAAAGTCTGAGGAAGACTGTAACAAAGTTTATTATTCTGCCCTTCTTTACAATGCCGGATACGAAGCCCTTTCCCGCATAAAGGATTACCCTTTCTTAAGTGAAACAGCCCTTTATGTAGGAAAAGACTACGACGAAAGTATTCCTCTTTTTTCCAGAATTATTACAGTCGCAGTTGATTATGACAAAATGATTCACGATCCTTCGGTACCACCATTTTTTGTACGCGATCATTTTTTACGTGAAGCCGGTCGAAAGTACGATCCTGTTTTTTCAAATATTGCAGTGCATATTCTTGATGAAGGAACTAAAAACGGAAGCTTCGAAACATACTCTCACAAACTGGAAACAGAACTTATCTGTAAAGAGTATCGTGCAAGTATTTCTTCCGGAATTGCTGTTGAAAGAAATGTTACAGACATTACCTTTGATTCTATTCCTCTTGAAAAGGATAAGGCTTTTTCTGCCCCATCAATTATTCTTTTTGATTCATACGATAAGCTGGTTCAGACTACTCAGGAAAGCATTAATTCAAATAAATATCTTGAATATGGTGAAGTCTGGTTTGATGCTCATGTAATTTCTACAGGTGCACGAAATATAGAAATCAGAAATATAACAGATTCTCCAAAAGACGGTAAAGAAGGCTCATATAAAATCACTGTCTGTCGCTATGAAGACCATCTATTGTTAAAGCTTCTTAGTGCGCAGAAAGCATTCGAAGTAATTGTGGCACTTCCTAGTGCTTCTAAATCTGCTTACCTCAGCATTACCGGCGAGAATGCCTGCATTTCAAATATTAAAGTTGAACAGACAGAGCAGATTTCTCAGGAAAATGATATTCCCCGCATTGCAGAAAAACTTAATTTTATAGACAGGATTGAATCTGATATTCCAAATGTTCAGATCGTTAAACCTCTTGAAGCATTTACTAAGGGAGTTGAAATCTCAGATAAAATGAATCTCTTTTTCCATGCACAGAGTCTGCCGGATGCAAACCTTATCTGGCACTGCCCATACATTATTCTCTATTATTCGGATGATAAAAAAGTGTACGGAAAAAATTACCGCGAATATGCCATGATTAAGTATGACGGCGAAACCAATGATTCTTCTGAGTTTGCAGAGAACTCTCTTATCATGAAGAAAACTGAAACCTTTAAGAACTGGGAAGAATGGGAATTGCAGAATAAAGCCGGCTATGAATCTCAGATTGAGTTTTTTAAGAATGGAAACGAAGTTACGTTGAGAACTCAGAACAAAGGTATTTTTATTCAGAACACAAGTAAAATAAAAGACGGAACAAAAGAAATCTACGTTGCCCTTTCCGGCGACCAGGTAGCACTAACGGATATAAGAATAAGATAAAAAAAATGGGAGCTTTCGCTCCCATTTTTTTTACAATGTCGGATACTTATCGAAATAAGCCTTTGTCTCTTTAGCAACTACGCCGCTAAGAACGATGAGGGCAATACAGTTAGGAATTGCCATAAGGCCGTTGAAAATATCTGCAACTGTGAATACAGCATTTACTGTAAAGTAAGGTCCGATTGCAACTGCAAGAATGTAGAGCCAGCGGTAAACCTTAACTGGTCCCATCTTTCCCTTTGTCAAATATTCAAGACATTTTTCTGAGTAGTAGTCCCAGCCCAAAATTGTTGTGAAAGCAAAGAAGGCAAGACAAAGCATAAGAAGGAACTGAACTGAGTGTCCGTCACCACCAAGTACTTTTGCAAAAGCAGTAGCTGTAAGGACGGCACCCTGAGCACCAGCATTCCATTCTGTAACACCGCCAATGATGTCGCCGTAGAATGCGATTACGATTGCAAGACCTGTCATTGTACAGATAATCAGTGTATCAATGATTGTACCTGTCATGTTTACAAGTCCCTGCTCTACAGGTTCATTTGTCTGAACTGCAGAAGCGGCGATTGGCGCAGAACCAAGGCCGGCCTCGTTAGAGAAAATACCGCGGGCAATACCTTTCTGCATTGAGTCCGTAATCTGCTTGAATACGAAGCCCATTGCACCGGCTCCAACTGCCTTCCATCCGAAGGCAGACTTAAAGATGAGGACAAAAGCTCCAGGAATCTTCATTGCATTCATAATGAGAATTGAGAGTCCGAGGAATACATAAATTACTGCCATTGCAGGAACAACTTTTTCTGCAACCTTAGAAATACGTTTGATACCACCGATTACTACAAGGGCTGTACAAATTGTAACAATTGCACCAGAAATAACTGTTGCCCAGGTGTAGCTGTGTTCACCAATTGTAAAGGCAATATATGAGCTGTTTGCATCAAAAGCATTGTTTACAGCAGAAGTAATACCGTTGATCTGAGTCATTGTACCAATACCCATGATACCGGCAAGTGCTCCGAATACTGCAAAGAGTACTGCGAGCCACTTCCACTTTGGTCCCATACCTTTTTCGATTGTATAGAAAGGTCCACCAAGAACGTGTCCGTCTGGACTTACTTCGCGGTATTTAATTGCGAGCATACATTCTGCATATTTTGTTGCAGTTCCAAGGATTGCGGCAATCCACATCCAGAAGAGGGCTCCAGGACCACCGGCTACAAGTGCTGTTGCAACACCGACAATGTTACCGGTTCCGATTGTTGCAGAAAGTGCTGTACAGAGAGCTGCAAAGCCAGAAAGTTCACCTTTTCCTTCATTTTCTTTGAAGATTGATCTGAAAGCACGACCAAACTTTGTGAACTGAATGCCACGTGCACGAATAGTCAGGATAAGACCTGTGGCAAGAATTAAAACGATTGTAGGGATTCCCCACACGATTCCGTCGATGGAATCCAAGATAGAATTGATTGACATTTTTTCCACCTTTCTTGTTTTGGTATTTTACGCAGGAAAAAGCGGGTGCACAGGCTGAATGACATAACAGACTTTGCAGCCTCCGCAAGTTTCCATTATTATTATATCGGATTTTTTGTTTCTATTCATCATTACAAGGGCAGATTTTGACTAATTATTTATAGAAATTTACTATTATAAAGGTCTGTAAAATGCTAAATTACCGCTATGGATAAGAAATCACGCGGCGCTTTGCCAATGCTTAAGCTCACATTGCCAATTGCAATGGAACAGTTTTTCCGTATTTTAGTTTCTTCTGTAGACACGATGATGTTGAGTTCTTACAGCAATGACGCTGTTGCAGCTGTAGGTCTTGTTTCTCAGTATTCCTTCTTCCTGGTAATTTTGTTTTCTGTAATCGGAACGGGATGTTCTATTGTTCTTGCACAGTATCTTGGTGCAGAAAAATCTGAAAAAGAATTAAATCACATTGCACAGGCCGGAACAATTATGGTTTTTGCAATGTCTGTTTTTATGACAGTTCTTGTAATTTTTGGTACAAACTGGCTCTTAAACCGTTATACACTTGATCCTGTTGTCCGCAAATATGCCTGGCAGTATTTTGTAATCTACGGTGGTATCTGCTGTTTCTTCCAGGCCTTCAGTCTGCTTCAGGGAGCAATCTTAAGAAGCTACGGATATACAAGTGAGGCAATGATTGTTTCGATTGTTGCAAACCTGACAAACGTTCTTGGTAACGCACTTTCGCTTTACGGTTGGTTCGGACTGCCTGTACTCGGTGTTCCTGGTGTTGCCGGAGCTTCTGGTCTTTCTATGCTGGTTTCTTGTATTTTGTTCCGCGTGTATATCAAGAAGCGAAAGGATGTTGTATTCCATTTGCACGGAATTACAAAGGTACCACGCGACGCTTTCCGTATGGTTTTAAAGGTTGGCGTTCCTACTGCTGGTGAGAGCCTTTCTTATAATGTGAGCCAGATTACTATTATGGCAATGATTTCCACACTGGGAACTTATGCGATGTCGGCTCAGGTTTATACCATGACAATTCTTCGCTTTGTATTTGTTGCCGCAATTGCGATTGGCCAGGCTACTCAGATTAAAGCCGGATATTTTGTTGGTGCAAAGCAAAATGATATTGTTTACAAAAAGGTATTCAGATATCAGTTAGTTGCTACTACCTTCTCTATGGTTATGATGGTGGTTGTGAATATTGTAAAAAGGCCGGTTATCGGAATCTTTACAGATATTCCAGAAGTGTACGGTTTTGTAAGCACCCTGTTGATTTATTCGGCCTACATTGAATTTGGCCGTTCACTTAATCTGATTTACGTTGGAGCCTTGAAAGGTGCCGGTGATGTCCGATTCCCTGTTCTTTACGGTATTTTTTCTAACTGGACTTTTATGGTTCTTGGAAGTTATATTCTCGGTCTCAAGTTCGGGCTCGGCCTTGTAGGCTTCTGGCTCGGAATTGGTACGGATGAAACTACCCGCGGTATTGTCATGCTTTTAAGATGGAAGAGCCGAAGATGGCAGAAGCATGCTCTGGTGAAGTAGATGAACTTATTAGATTTTGAATTTATTGCGGAAAACCTGGAGACCTCAGATTTATACGGAAGTGATTCTTCTGTAGCAAACATGTATCTTCTTCAGAAAAAATATAACACTCAGTTCAAAATCAAAAAGAATGTGCTTCTCCGTTATTACACAGGCGACGAGAACAGAACCGGTTATGCATTCCCTCTATTCTTGAAGAGCTCTGACACAATATTGTCTCTTGATGAAAAACTCAAGCTTGCCCTTGAATTGATTTTTGAAGATGCTGCTGAAGAAAAACGTGAGGTCTGTTTCTGCCTTATTACTCAGGAACAGAAAAATCAGATTGATTCCTGCCTGGACCGTTATTTTTCCAATCGCCGCATTTCCTGGAAAACTAACCGCGATGACTGCGATTATGTCTATCTTCAAAAAAATCTTGCTGAACTTTTGGGTTCGAATTATCAGAAAAAAAGAAACCATATTTCACGCTTTAACCGAACCTATGGCACAGACTGGGAATTTAAGTATTATCCTCAGAACGATATAAAAGATGATATTCTAAAAGTTTCTGAAACCTGGTTTCAGGAAAAAGATGGTGAAAACAATCTTGATTTGTGTCTTGAGTTTGAAAGCATAAAAGCTGCTCTTGAAAATCATGAACTTTTTAATCTGCGGGGCGGCGTTCTTTACATTCACGGAAAACCTGCTGCAATGACACTGGCTTCTCCTATATCAGCTGATGTTCTTGACGTTATCTATGAAAAATCTATTTTCGAATATGAAAAAGATGGCGCATATGCTGTGATAAATCAGCAGTTTGCAAAACGAAGCGATTCTTTCCTTTATTTAAATCGAGAAGAAGATATGGGAATTGAAGGACTGCGTAAGGCAAAACTTTCCTACAAGCCAACTATTATTCTGGATAAATTTTACGGAAGGGTTGAATAATGTTGTCATCTATTCTTTCAAAATCAGATTGTGCTGCATGTAAATTCTGCTGCAGTTTTAGAAGACAAAGCCTCTGGGAAACTCCAATCTTTTACGAAGAAGATATCTCCAAAATAAAAGAACTTTATCCTCAGGTAAAATTCCGGGAAGTTGATGTGACAGGCAAGCTCGACCAAAATAATAAAAACGCAAATTCAAAAGTCTACACCTTCGACATTTACGATAAATATAAAACCGACAATAGCGAAGAAGAAGCTCCCTGCCCTTTTCTGGATACAGAAAAAGGCTGCAAACTTCCGCCGGAGCTTAAACCTTTCGACTGCAAAATCTGGCCGCTTCGTGTCGTAAAAATGCCTGAATCCGAGATCTCGCAAACCCCCGACCCCGACCTCGCCGTAGCTCTCACTCCAACCTGCCCCGCAATTAATAAGGTTCCTTTCGAAAAAGTTCAGGCACTCGCAGAAAGCGGGCTTGGAAAAATAATTCTCGAATATGCCGAAAGCCATCCTCAAATGGTTAAAGACTATTCCAACTTCTTATCAAAAATCGTTTATAAAAAATAAATCGCTCCGCTAATTATGAGATCTCTGCAACCCCAGCACCCCCGGCAGTCTTAAGCAATTCTCTCCATTCCCCTGCTATCTTGTAAAAACAAGTTAATCCTTCTAAAATAACCACCTATGAAACTTTTTCAACGACAGCCTGCTTTTTACAAGGGCGTTTTTGCACTCGCCCTTCCTATTGCTTTACAGAGTCTTATCAGCATCGGCGTAAACATGCTCGATACAATCATGGTAGGAAGCCTGGGCGAAACCGCTCTTTCTGCTACTTCACTCGCAAACTCTTTTATCAGTATTTATCATATTTTCTGCATGGGACTTGGAATGGGAGCCTCGGTATTAGTTTCCCGCTACTGGGGAATGAAAAAGGCTGCAGACGGTCGTGAAGAAGAAGCAAGCCATGCCCTCAAACAAACGGTTTGTTTAATGCTTAGAATTACCCTAGGCCTCGCTGCCATTTTCGCCCTGCTCACACTTTTTGTGCCGAGCACTCTGATGAAAATGTATACCAGCGACAGCGAAATTATCCGCCTGGGTGATGTTTACTTCCGCTGGTCTGTAATCACTTATTTCTTCTTAGGAACCGGTTTAGTTTCAACTATCGTACTGCGAAGTGTGGGTCAGGTAAAGCTCCCTCTTTATGTTTCTATTGGAGCCTTCTTTGTAAACCTTGGAGCCAACTACACTTTTATCTTTGGTAAGTTTGGAGCACCGAGAATGGAAGTTGCCGGAGCTGCTCTCGGAACTTTGATTGCCCGCCTTTTTGAAGCCGCAATGATTTTAGGCTACCTCTTTTTTAAAGATAAAAACATCCGCTTCCGTATACGAGATCTCTTTATGAAGACCGGCTCCCTGCTTGGAGAATATATCAGAATCTCAATTCCGGTTCTCGTAAGCGACGCAATTCTTGCAATCGGCAATAACTCAGTTGCAATGGTAATCGGGCATCTTGGAGCAGCCTTTGTTGCAGCTAACGCAATTACAAGTGTTACTCAGCAGCTTAGCACTGTCGTAATTCAGGGTGTGAGCCAGGCAGGTGCAATCGTTACCGGCCAGACGCTGGGCCTCGGCGATCGTCACAAAACCATGGACCAGGGCTGGATGTTTTTTGGCCTTGGCTTAGCACTCGGAGCTGTTTCTGCCGCTTTTATTATGGCAGTCAGCCACCCGATAATCTCCACCTACAAGGTGAGCGAAGAAACTGTAAAAATCGCTGAGCAACTTATGGCCGCAATCAGTATTATCATAATTTTCCGCGCCACGAACTCCATCATGACAAAAGGGGTTTTGCGCGGTGGCGGCGACACAAAAATGCTCATGCTTGCCGACAATATTTTCCTCTGGGTTCTTGCAATTCCTTTCGGAATTCTAGCCGGCTTCGTTTTCCACTGGCCAGCCTTCTGGATTTACATTGCCCTCAAATCTGATGACATCGTAAAAACTTTCTGGTGTCTCCTTCGCCTCAAGAGCCAAAAGTGGATTAAGAAAATCAGCACAGGAAAATAAAATAAAACTTTCGCTCCAGCATTTTATGCCTTATAATTTAAGTATCTTAAAAAAGTGAGGAATAAAATGTACTTAACTTACACTGTCTACGTGCTGCTTCTGGCACTCTTTATCTGGGGCGGAAAATTCGCCGGTTTCAAAAAAGAACAGTTTCATGAAGATTCATCTTCTCTAGACTCGATGATGTCTCTGCGAGGTTTTGCTGCCCTTGGAGTAATACTTCACCACATTTCACAGGAAGGCGCTTTTCAGTGGGCAGGTGGAGGACACGGAAAACCTGGTGAGCTTTCTATTTTTGTAAACGCCGGCTATCTCTTTGTTGCAATCTTCTTTTTCTGTTCCGGTTATGGTCTTATCAAAAGCCTTGAAACAAGACCTGATTATCTTAAGGGCTTTATGAAAAAACGCGTTCTCAAAACACTCATAGTTCCATATTACGTGAGCATCCTTATCTACGGACTTGCACGTTTTGCCAGCGGCGAAAGGCTTCCTGCTGCACAATGGATTACAAACATTCTCGGCTTTACAATGATGAACGAGTATGCCTGGTATCCGATTATTGCTGGAATTCTCTATACTGCTTTCTATTTGATTTTCAAAAACATCAAAAACCAAAAAACCTGTTATATCGTAATGGCAGCTGTCATAATCCTGCTTGGAATGATTTTCTGTGTAAACGGACACTTTACCTGGTGGGCTGGTCCAAAAAACTGGTGGCTCGACAATGCTTCTCCGCTGCATCAGAAGTGGTGGACACATCAAAAGGTTTTCTGGATTTCTGGAGAATGGTGGATTAATTCCTGCCCTGCTCTTTTTGTTGGTATGCTTTTTGCCCATTTTGAAACACAGATCCGCAGCTGGTTCAAAAAATTCTACTGGGGAAAGCTCGCTCTTATTCTTGTAATTACTGCTGCCACCTACACACTTTCAGGATTTGGTCAGTGGAAGTTCGGCTGGTGGTCAGAGTTCAGCGGCAATGGTCCTGATATCGGAAAGAAGATTGCAACCTACTTCTGCGTAATTCCTTACAGCATGATGTTTGTAATCATGCTTTTTACAATCATGCTCAAGTATAAGGTTTCAAATCCTGTAAGCCGTTTCTTTGGAAAGATTTCTCTCGATACCTATATGATGAATCTGATTGCAATTACTGCCTTCCGTTTCCTGCTTTATAAACCACATCCTCAGTATGGTTCAATGCCGGTATACAAGACAGGAAATTACAATCTGGCAATTTATTTTGCAGCTGTATTTATAGTAACAATTCTTTTAGGATTACTTTATAAATTCTTTTGCGGACTTATCCAGAAGAGAATTAAATAGAAATACCAGATTGTCATCTGGTACTTGTTTCAGGAATTATTTAAGCAAGCCCCGAACCCGGTTCGGGGTGACTTTATTCTAAAAATATTTAAACAACAAATATCCGATTGCAAAACCGGCAGGAATTGCGAGGATAAGCAGGCATGCCTTGAGAACTGGATTCATTTTCTTATTTTCAGAAGCATTGTCCAGTTTTACTTCGTAAAGAGTCTTGTCGGTTTCATCTTTAATTTTGATTTTTCTGTTTTCTGGCATATAAATAATATAGTTCAGAATTCGGGTTATTGCAACGGGAGGAGCCCTGCATTTCATGTACTTTTTTTAACAATTCAAGAACGTCTTTATAGAAAAGGCTTACAACATACTGTACAATCTAAACATTATTATCCCGGAGAAAAACTATGGCAGAAAAAAAGTTTAAATCAAGAATCAATGCAGTGCAGAATAACTTTTTTGCACTGCGCCTTGTCTGGAAAATGTGCCCCCGTATGGTCATACACATGGCCTGCTCCAGGGCTTTATACTATTTTGGCTGGCTTTTTTACAGTGCCTTTTTTATGCGCTATGTAATTAATTCCCTTCAAAGCGGTGAAACCTTTCAGGCAATTATGATTTTCATAGGAATCACAGTTGCAGTTTTTGCTTCTATGGCTTTTTACAACAGTTATATTTTAGGTTCGGTAAAGCCTGTAACTGATGCAGAAGTGAACAAAAAACTGTATCAGAAGCTGTTTAAGAAATCACGAAATGTTGAACTTGAATGCTTTGAGAACTCGGATTTTTATGATAAATACACTCTCGCCATGAAGAATGCAGATACTCGTCTCATAGAAACCGTAGATCAGTTATTCGGATTACTTTTCGGATTTGTTGCCAGCATCTGCGCCTTCGTCTTCATGTTCCAGGTAGACAGTCTTTCTGTTTCCTTTATTCTTTTACCGATTATCGGAAACTTTTATTTCCGCATCTTAAACAGCCGCGTAGATTATCAGCGCAATAAAGAGATGGCACCACATAACCGCCGCATAGATTATATAAACCGAATCATGTATCTCAAAGATTATGCAAAGGAAATTCGTCTTACAAAAATCTTTAATCTTCTTAAGCGACAGTACACCGATGCAATTACAGGTGTAGCAGACGTAACAAAAAAGTTTGTATTAAAATCTGCCTTCCTCCACTGGTTCTACGTAATGTTCACCTTTACTTTTATTTTTGAAGGACTTTTGATTTACGGTGCCTACCGAACGTTAGTCAGTAATACAATGACACTTCCACAGCTTGCCGTTCTCACCAGTATGATGGTTTCTACAACCTGGATTCTCATAGGTTTCACAGACAGCGTTACTGCAAGCTTTAAGAATGGGCTTTTCGTTGACTATCTCCGCACCTTCCTTGAATATAAAGAAAAGATTCCGGAAGATTATGATGGAGCAGATCCGGGAACAACAATTGAATCAATTGAATTCCGTAATGTCGGCTTTGCTTACAAAGACATTCCTGTTCTCAAAAATCTCAACATGAAATTTGAAGGCAAGAAAACCTATGCTCTCGTAGGTCACAATGGAGCCGGTAAATCGACAATCATTAAGCTCTTACTTCGTTTTTATGATCCTACAGAAGGTGAAATTTTACTGAATGGCCGGAACATAAAAGACTATAATCTTCAGAAATACCGTGCTTTATTTGCAACCGCCTTCCAGGACAACAGAATGTTTTCTATGAGCGTTGCAGATAATGTTACCCTTGGAGAAGACATTCCTGCCGACCAGCGCGATGCAATCGTTACAGAGGCTCTTAAACTTTCCGGAGTTTACGATAAAGTTATGAGTCTGCCTCAGGGAATCAACACTACCCTTACCCGCGAGTTCGACGACAACGGCGCCGTACTTTCGGGCGGCGAGTTCCAGAAGATTGTTGTTTCCCGTGCCTTTGCACGCCGCTGTCCGATTAAGGTTTTTGACGAACCTTCGAGCGCTCTCGACCCGATTGCAGAATACCAGCTCTTTGACAATATCTTAAAGGCCTGCAAGGAAAACACTTTACTTTTTATTTCGCACAGACTTTCTTCCGTCCAGAATGCAGACCACGTATTCCTGCTTGAACAGGGAGAAGTTCGTGAAGAAGGAACTCACCGCGAGCTTATGGACCGCAAAGGCCTTTACGCAGACATGTATCAGAAACAGGCAGAAAACTATCTTGCTGATAAATCAAAACAGAAGGAGGGAATCTGGGCATGAAAAACAAAATGAAAAAAAATCGCAGCACTGTTCTTAAAAATCAAATCTTCCTCTGGAAGCTCTGTTTTAAAACCTGTCCTCTTTATATGATTTATCATCTCTACGACGCCTTTCGCTATCAGGGAATAATCTTCCTTGAACACGTTCTTGGAATCCGTTATGTACTTAAATGTGCCGAATTCCACGAGCCCTTCACAAAGGCACTTTTTTACATTGGATTTATTCTTCTATTAAATATTATTCAGATTATTCCGGATGGATTTTTTATCTACGGCTGGCAGTTCAAGTATAAACCTCGTTTATATCGAGCCCTTAAAGAGCAGATGTTCAAAAAGGCCTCAGAAATTGACTTATACTGCTACGACGATCCTGCCTATTACAATGATTTTGTATTAAGTGTTTCTCAATCAGAAGCTGCTATAGATCGCTTCCTTGAGCTTCTTAATATGGCAATGCAGGCCATCACGGTTCTGTTTACAACAGGTATTTTCTATATCATGACAGATCCGATTGGTATAGCTTTTGTCTTTGCCTCATTTATACTTCGCTTTGTAGTTTCGAAAAAACTCAACAAAGTAAATTACGAAAACCGGGTTGCCGTAAATCCTCACATGAGAAAACGCGATTATGTAAGCCGTGTTTTCTACCTTAAGGATTTTGCAAAGGAGCTTCGTCTTCACCCGAATGCCGGAACTCAGCTCGAAAATGAATTTGCTGAAGCAAATGATAATATCATAAGCGAACATAAAAAAGTTGCCGTTAAGCGTGTATGGTTCCAGTTTCTCAAAGACTATGGAGTTGGAGACTTCTTAATTGACGGACTATATATCACTTACCTTGTTTATAAAGCAGCAGTTCTTCACACAGTAAATTACAGCGATGCCGTAATTCTCTTTAACAGAACAGGAAGCCTCCGCGGAAGTATGAGCCGCTTTGCAGACCTTGGACCAAAGGCTCACGAAAATTCTATGTTTGTTGATAAAATCCGTTCCTTCCTTAGTTACGAACCGCGCCTCAAAAATGATGAGGGTGACGCCGTTCCGGAAGGAGCTGGAGAACTCAAGCTTGAGCATGTTACTTTCAAGTATTCAGAAACAGGCCGCAAAGTTCTTGATGATATTTCTCTTACTGTAAAGCCTGGAGAACACATTGCCATTGTAGGTTACAACGGTGCCGGAAAAACAACTCTCATCAAACTGCTTATGCGCCTTTACGACCCGACAAGCGGAAGTATAAGTTATCACGGACGCAATATCACAGAGCTCTGCCCTAACGATTACCACAAGCGAATCGGTGTTGTATTCCAGGATTACCAGATGTTCGGTGCAAACCTTGCAGAAAATGTTGTAATGGATAATATGACAAAGGATGAACTGGACGCCCGCGCCCCTCAAATCACCACCGCCCTGGCCGACGCCGGTTTCGCGCAGAAACTTGCCCGCCTGCCAGACGGCCTCTTCACCCAGGTAACCACCGAGTTCGACAAGAAGGGTGTAGACTTCTCCGGCGGAGAAAGCCAGAAGGTTGCAATCTCCCGCGCCTTCTACAAAAAGGCCGACATCCTAATTATGGATGAGCCTTCCAGCGCCCTCGACCCTATTGCCGAATACGAACTGAACAAGGCGATGGAAACCGCCGCCAAAGGAAAGACCGTGTTCTACATTTCTCACCGCCTTTCTACAACCCGCGATGCCGACCGCATCATCATGCTGGAACGCGGCCGCATTATAGAAGAAGGCACACACACCGAGCTTTTGGCACGCAATGGTAAATACGCCGAAATGTGGAACGCTCAGGCTGGAAAGTATAATTAAGCATCACCCGAACGTCCACGTCACCCTGAACTTGATTCAGGGTCTCCTCACAAAGCCTATATCATCAACTTCTACACTTCCCTTCTCGTAAGGGAAGCGTATTTTTATTTTCTGAATATGTTCAAAATCAAAAGAAATATTTCGTGTAAAGTCCTCAGTACCAACAGTCACTGTCGTAAACTGATGCTTATAGTCATAAGACTTGCTCAGCACATCAACCTTATATAACTGAACTGCAAACGGCGGATAAATCTTTCTTAATTCGCTGGCAGTTTTTCTCATTCCCTTTACATTATAAAAGACAACTTCATAATTCATAAAGGAAGTATTTTTAGAATCATCATTCTTATCTGCCAGCTTAAAAGTAAAAAACTTATCTGTAAAATCAAAATCACCCAGAAGAATTTCAAGACATGTATCTTTCTTTTTATTATCCCAGTTAAAGCCAAGACAATAATCTTCAGAAGGGCCGTACTCTCCATTCTCCCTAATTTTTTCATACCAGGATTCAGCATTTTTCACACTAAGCTTTATGTCAGTTTTATCACTTTGTCCAAGCCCCATGTTACCGTCAAAGTTAAAAAGATATTCAAAGCCTACATCGTCATAGGTCTGCTCGTAAGCCGTAGCAGGCAGAGCCGCCGCATATTTTTCATAATCAGAAAAAAGCGATTTATATCTTTCATCACCTTTAAGAGTGACATCAAGAAAAGTCTTTACAAAGCTGCACAAAATCTTTCTCTGGTCTTCTCCACTGATAAAATCTTTTACTTCAAAATACCAGCTGTTTGGAGCCGGTAAATCATAGAGTCCCCAGAGAGTATTAAACTGCCCGTGATTTGCCCCATAAACATAAAGAGAAGATTTAAAAGAATCTGTCTGGCCGGAAAACTTAATATTGTTATACTGCTTTTCGCCAGCAACATAACGAACATCCTGATCATTGCTTCCGTGAATCAAAAGATAATTAACATCGTTAAGCAGCACAGCCTTATTTGCGGGCTTATACTGATCTACCGTCGGAGAAATTGCAATCAGGCCTTTGATATTAAAATCATAACCAAGCTCTGTATTTCCGTTATCAACAAGCCTATCTGACTTATTAAAATACTGGGCCGTAACAATTGCCTCGCCACCCCTCGAATGTCCAGCCAGAGCAATATTTTCCATATCAAGTCTGTTATAAAGAGGGCTTTCGCTCCAGGCATTCAACTCCATGATTTTCTTTATATTTTCCAGCAGAAGAATTGCACGGCCATCATTTTCACCCCACAAATCATTACAGCGCTGTTCATCAACTGAAACAAGAGCATAGCCCCAGGAAGCAAGAAACTCTCCAAGGTAATCATAACCAAGATAAGACTTAACCGGATACGAGTGATTCCCATGAATTATGAAAAGGACCGGAGCCTTCTCAACATTTTTTGGCAGCCAGATTTTTCCGGCAAGAGGAACTTCATCCAGTCCATATTTAAAATAAAACTTTTTGACTTTGCCGTCAAAACCGTTTCTGCTTGCATAGGCTGAAATATCGCAGGTTGCAGTCGCAATATCAGAATCCTTGTAACCGTAGGTCAAGGACTCAACTTCATAGCTTCCTTTAGAAATTGACTTTTCAAAACCTTCTGGAGCCGGCGAAAGCTGGCCCTGCATTTCAAAATATTTTTTTACATTATTTCGTGAAAAGCCTTTACAGGAGATAAAGAAGATTCCCCCTGCCACCAGAAGACAGCTAAGAGGCGTAATAATCCAGAACAAAAGACTACGCCCCTTTTTTACAAAGAAGGAATAAAGGCATCGTCCCAAAAAATCAAGGCTAAGCAGAAAAAGAATAACTTCCAGAACAAAGCCTGTCCCGCCTCTCGGTATAAAGCTTACTATCAGAATATAATCGATTATAAAAGTGATTTGTGCAGGATAAGTTTTCTTAAATAATAATTTGAAAATAAGATTTATAAGATAAAGCAGCAATGGAATAATTAAGGACGAAGCAAACAATCGCCATACTAGAGGAACAAACTTAAAGAGTTCCCTCAGCTCAAAGCTGAAATAAATTACGCTTATTAACCCTAGTGCAATTACTGCACCCATTTTTCCTTCATGAAGAAAACTGACCCCTGAAGAGCACTTAGCTTTTATAAATGATTTAACAACTGCGACTGATTTTTTTAACCAGCAGATAAACTTCGAATCAAGAATCTTTTTAATAATTTTTATATTTTTCATTCTTTTATTATTATGGAAAATATAATATGTGTCTAGAAAAGAAAATGATAGATATGAATACTGGTCTATAAGACTCAGCAATGACGGGTTAAATAAAAATCGCCTGCAGCATTGTAAGCCACAGGCGAAGCAATCCATTTTAATTAACGGATCAAATTATTTCTTCAGAAGCTTTGCTAAATTTTTTGCGGTAAATCCTAAATATTCAGCTACTTTATTAGCTGGACCTGATGTACCAAATGTGTCGATGCAGAAGCAGTTCTCTTTTGAAGTGAACTGGAGCCATTCCATAGAAATGCCGGCTTCTGTACAAACAACGCGCTTTGTTTCACCAATGATAGCGTCCTGCTTAGCCTTTGTAAGACCTTCGAACTTCTTCAAATCTGGAACAGATACAACGCGGATCTTCTTCTCAGGAACCATTTCAGCAGCCTGGAGAGCCATATTAACTTCAGAACCGCTTGCAAGAATTGTGATATCAGGCTTAGCAGCTCCTTCTTTTACGATGTAAGCACCGCAGCTTGCCATGTTCTTCTTCCAAGACTTGTCATCCTTTGCATAAACAGGAAGTGCCTGGCGTGTGAATGCCATACAAACAGGGTGATCTTTAGAAGCGTAAGCAATCTTCCAAGCTTCCATAGATTCTTCAGGGTCACCAGGACGGATAGCCTGAACACCAGGAATAGCGCGGAGAGAAGTCATAGTTTCAATTGGCTGATGTGTTGGACCATCTTCACCTACGTAGATTGAGTCGTGTGTGAATACGTAGATTACAGGCTGCTTCATCAAAGAAACAACGCGGAGAGATGGACGGAGGTAATCTGCGAATACAAGGAATGTAGCACAGAATGGACGGAGTCCACCGTGCAATGAAATACCTGCACAAACAGCAGACATTGCAAACTCACGGATACCGTACTCGATTGTACGTCCAGCGCGGTTAGTTGGGCTGAATGTTCCGTTATCTGTAGCCTTGAATGCAGTCTTGTTTGGTCCCATAAGGTCTGCAGAACCACCAACAAGGTTAGCATAGCGGGCAGCGATTACGTTCAAAGCCTTTCCAGAAGCATCACGAGTTGCACAAGCATCACCTACTTTGTAAGCAACATCTTTTACAGTCTCGTCTGTTACAGCGTCTGAATGGTAAGCATCCCAGAGCTTCTTAAGTTCTGGATTTTCTTTTGCCCATGCAGCAAAATCAGCATTCCAGTCTGCTTCTGCCTTTGCAAATGCAGCCTTCTTATCTTCAAAATATTTCTTAGCTTCTGGTACAACATAGAAGTCCTGATCAACAGGAAGACCAAGCTTTTTCTTTGCAGCGATGATTCCTTCAGCACCAAGTGGAGCTCCGTGAACATCAGCAGTTCCCTGCTTTGGAGCACCCTTACCAATTACAGACTTGAGCATGATGAGAGTTGGCTGATCCTTGCACTTCTTAGCTTCTTTTACAAGCTCTACGATGCCTTCAACATCGTACATGCTTCCCTTAAGAACCTGCCAGCCGTATGCCTTGTAGCGGGCTGCAATGTTATCTGTAAAAGTAATATCTGTATTACCATCAATAGAAATCTTATTCTGATCATAGAAAACGATTAACTTACCGAGCTTAAGATTTCCAGCGAGAGAACAAGCTTCAGAAGCAACACCTTCCTGAAGACATCCTTCTCCAACGAGAGAGTATGTGTAGTGGTCTACAATCTTGTGCCCCTTTGTGTTGAACTTTGCAGCGAGCATCTGTTCAGCAATAGCCATACCTACAGCCATTGAAACGCCCTGTCCGAGTGGACCACCAGTACACTCAACACCATCAGTATCACCAAACTCTGGGTGACCAGGACACTTAGAACCAACCTGACGGAAGTTCTTAATATCGTCCAGGCTTACTTTGTATCCTGCAAGATGAAGGATACTGTAAAGAAGCATAGAACCGTGACCTGCAGAAAGTACAAAACGGTCTCTGTCTGCCCATTTTGAGTTTGCAGGATTGTGCTTCATTACTTCACCATACAATACTGCGGCAGCTTCTGCTGCTCCGAGTGGAAGTCCAGGGTGACCTGAATTTGCCTTCTGAATTGCGTCCATTGACAAGCTGCGGATTGAAAGTGCAACTGCCTCAACACCTTTCTTGTTCATAGTGTATAACTCCTGTTCAGTAAGGCAATCGGTTGCCTTACCATTTATATATTATTTTCAAAAAATAATCTGATTTAAGCTAATTCTTTAATAATTGAAGAAAGTGTTGCCTCATCTGAACGAAGCTCCAAAGCCTTCTTAAATTTTGAATCCCTAAAAAGAGCTGCCAGAGAAGAAAGAACCTTAAGATGTATTTGCGAATTATGGGCAAGCAGAACGAACATTACGAAAACTTCACGCTCGTCCGGGGCTTTCATATCTATAGGATTTTTAAGATAAACAACACAAATGCGCTGCTCGCTTGCATCTCTCATAATAGGAGCACGTGCGTGAGGAAGTGCAATTCCGTTTCCTACAGCAGTACTCAAAACTGCTTCACGATCACACAAAGCATTGTAAACAGTTTCAGAAGTCATTCCGTCCGGCAAATCAATCATCTTGCAGACTTTGGCGTAAATCTCCTGAGGTGTATTTCCTTCAACATTCTTGAAGACTCCGCCTCTGTGAATCAACTGTGCCAAATCAACTTCAACATCATTATCCATAATTATATCTCCCTAAAATTTTACAATTTCAAAGCCCTTAAACCGGTTGCTCTCCAAGGATGAAGCAAGAGTTCCGCTTATCTCATCAAAAGTTTCTTCCATTCCATCAAGTGAAAGCGAAACATCATCTTCTGGAAACTGCGGTCGCAGATAAACGTTTTCAACTTCTTCCAGAAGGCGTACAACATGGCTGTAAAGCTGCGACAGAATAACCAGCTCCTGCTGAGGAAAATTTTCCGCAGCAATTCCCGAACCACCGATATCACAGAACAACTCACTCACTCTTGTAAACAGAGAAAGGATTCGTTTGCGCAAAGGTGCAATCGGATAATCAGAAAACTGATTATACATCTTTTCAAGTATATCATTACGCTTTTCTATATTCAATAATACAAGCCGTCGCTCAGCAGAAGAAATCATTGCCATATTCGGAAAGATTTTTTTGATAACATCTTCAAAATCTTCCGGCTCATTTTTCTTACCGCGCCGCTCATCATAAATCCGGTCTTCAAGAATTGCATCAATTACACGAGGAGTAAGAGTAAGCGCCATGTCTGTAAGAAGCATGCCGCGGTCAAGTCCGATATTATTCCATTTACCACTGTAAGGAACAGACTCACCCTTTCTCCAGATTCTTGATTCAACACCATAAGGCTCAAAACCAATTTTAGAAGTATGAGCAAGAAATTCTTCCACAGAACCACAACAGCGGGTACAAAGCTGCTCCTGATTTTCAAGAAAGAGATAAGAAAGCTGCTCTTCAATTGAAGAAGCAGGTCCATGTCTGTCAAAGCTTTCGAGCAGACCGTTCTCAAAATAGGTATACCATTCTTCGCGCTGAACGGCTTCGTCAGAAATCACCATATCAGAAAGTCCGCTGTCCTGAACCTTCATTTCAACAACGCTATCACTCCAGCTTACTACACGACAGATAATTCTATCACCATAATGAAAAGGTTTACCACCACTGATTTTGCTGAGAGGCCAGCAGGTAAGTTTTATTTCCTGAGGCATAGAATACTGCACCGAGCTTAATGCCAGCGAAGTGTTGCTCTTATCATTAAAGATATATGGAATAACATAACCTTCACCATAAAGCGCAAAGGTATCCATGGCAAGATTCATTGAAAATTCTTTTGCACTACTTTCTACAACATTTCCATCTGACATAACACAAATACTGTCTGGCGGAACTTCAGGATTAACAAAAGGAATGCAGCGGTGTCCGATTATGATACTATCTTTTTCTACTTCTTCACGGCTGGGCTTAAAGCTGAACCAGCGGCCTGTAAAAACGCCGGCCTTTGTAACATATTCATTTTTTACCAGAGAAAAAACATATTCAGAAATCTGAAGAATTTCTGAGGCATCATTTTTAGAAATCTTTGCCCCGCGGGATTTCAAATATTTGTAAAAGTCGTCAGTTGTAAAAATATCAAGCTGCTCTGTTAAATATTCTTCTATAATATTATTCGTTCGATAATCCACGAATGCTATTTTAATCTAAATCAGTAAAACTGTAAATTAGTGTTGGAATTTGATATACTGATTTTATGAAGCTAACGTTTTTAGGAACAGGAACAAGTCACGGTGTTCCGGTAATTGCATGCGACTGTGCAGTCTGCAAATCAAAAGATCCACATGATAAAAGATCCCGCAGTGCAGCATACATTGAAATCACAAATAACTTATCATCAAAATATATTCTTATCGATATAGGACCAGATTTCCGCGAACAGGCTCTGCGCGAAAACATCCGACAGATTGACGCAGTTCTGCTCACACACAGCCATGCCGACCATTTACACGGAATAGATGATTTACGAACCTTCTCCTGCATTATGTCCAACAAACCTGAAAATCCGAATAATGAAAAATATGACAAACCGCCTATTCCAATCTATACAAATCATACAGCGGCCGAACATCTCAAACACAGCTTCAGCTACCTGTTCAGTAAACATGCAGAAGGCGGCGGTCATGCAAAAATCAACCTTCAGGAAGCAACAAGCCCTTTTGATTTATGCGGTATAAAAGTTTCGCCGATTCCAATGATGCACGGCTCTCTCGAAACTACAGGCTGGCTGCTTACAGAAAAAACACCAGAAGGAAAAAAATCAATTGCCTATCTTACAGATTGTAACAGGATTAGCGATGAATCAATAAATCTGATTCATAAAAATGCAGGGCTTTCAGAAGGCGGCCGCCTTGTTCACCTCGTGATTGACGGACTTCGAATAAAAGAGCACAGTACCCACTTTAATTTTCTTCAGGCATTGGAAGCCTCTGGTAAAATCGGCGGCGAACACATCTGGTTCACTCACCTCACACACAACTCGTCACACGAAGAAACTGCGGCCTACCTGGCAGAGCACCGCTCAGAATTCCCTGACCTCGCCGGCGCACAGTCTCTTTTACCAGCCTACGACGGCCTTGTTATTGAAGCCTAACCGACATCCTCTTTGTCATCCTCCGGCTTGACCGGAAGTTCCGTTAAAAAATAAACCCCGCTGGCATTTCCAACGGGGTTTTCAGGCGGTTCAAAATCAAAACTTAGTTCTGAGCAGCTGCTTCAGTTGTCTTTGGAACACGAACTTTCTTCTGAACGAAACCACTGCTAAGGCAGCTTGAGCAAACCTTGATTGTTCTTACAGTTCCGTTTGGAAGAACAGCCTTAATGCTGTGAAGGTTAGGTCTCCATGTTCTGCGAGTATGATTCATAGACTTACTAACTTTATTACCAGACATAACGCCTTTTCCGCAAACATCACACATTCTAGACATTTTCTTTATCCTTCCTTATATAAACAGTTTTCCCACACAAATTACAATAGTTTAGAAAGAATATACAAATTCCGAAAAAAAGTCAATCATCAAACCTTGAATTTATAAAATATTGCAGGAGGGAGGAGCCCCTCCCTTCGGCCGCACTTTGTTGCGGCCTACCCTTCCTCCTAAGGGGTGATCCCCTTAAAATCCCCCTTTGCAAGTCAGTAACAGGTATGATATCATTAATCCAAAATTTTGTCCTTGAATTTGCATGGAGACCAGTATGGCAGACACTTTAACAAACAAAGAATATACTCCGGAAGAACTTAAAGAAGCTTTTATAAAAATGTACGGCGGCGAGATGTCGACTGTCAGACTTTATTCTTCACCAGCCCGAATCAATATAATTGGTGAGCACATAGACTACAACGGCGGTAAGGTTTTTCCTGCCAGCATAAACCGCTATCTTTACATCGCAATCAGAAAAAGAAGTGACACAAAAGTTTTATACAACGACGCACGTTTCCCCGGCAGTTATGAATTCAATATAAATCAGACATTTATTTACGACAAGGCAAATGATTATGCAAATTACCTCAACGGAATTTTAGCTCAGCTCAAGGAGCGGGGCTTTAAGTTCGACTCAGGTTTTGAAATTCTCATGGCTTCAAACATTCCGGCCGGCGGCGGTATTTCCTCTTCGTCTGCCCTGGAATGTGGCTTTGCCTACGCTGTAATAGACACCTTTGGCTTTGATCTCGACCGTATTGAAATTGCAAAACTCGGCCAGATGAGTGAACATAATTTCATGAACGTAAAATGCGGAATCATGGATCAGTTCATTATTGCGACTGGAAAAAAGAACTACGCAGAACTTCTCGACTGCAATACTCTTGAATATGACTATGTTCCACTCGACCTTGGCGACTACCGCTTTGTAGTTATGAACACAAATAAGGTTCGTAAACTTGCAGATTCTAAATATAACGAGCGACGCGGCCAGTGCGAAGAGGCCTTGAAGATTCTGCAGGATAAGGGTGTAAAGGTTCAGGCTCTGTGCCAGCTCACTCCTGCCGACTGGGAGAAATACAGCAGCCTCGTAACAGATCCTGTTCTCAACAAACGCGCCCGCCACTGCATTGCAGAAAACCAGCGTGTAATAGATGCGGCTGCTACATTAAAGGCCGGCGACCTTGGAGAACTCGGCCGCCTTCTGAACGCCAGCCACAAATCCCTAAAAGAAGATTACGAAGTAACCGGCATAGAACTCGACACTCTGGCCGAAACCTCACAAAAACAGGAAGGCTGTCTCGGCGCCCGCATGACAGGAGCCGGCTTCGGTGGCTGCGCAATCGCCCTCGTCCACAAAGACAAGCTCGCCGCCTTCATCGAAAACGTCCAGACAAGCTATGAGAAAGCAATCGGCTACAAGGCCGGCTTCTTTGTTTGTGAGACCGGCGACGGTGTTACAAGGATTTAGTTTATTAAAATTCTATTTCCACTGATCTTTTATCGCTGATATCAATATACAAATCACTGTGATTTTCAAGCAGATTAAAAGTATAATCTCCGTCAGGCTCAAGCACCAGGGCAAGATATTTTACATCCTCAATTCCTTCGTCATCTATTATTTCTACTTTCGAAGAATCGTTATATCCCCTAAGAATCCCGGCTTCATATCCCTTTACCCATACATATTTTGAATCATCAAAATAATATGGAACAACTACCAGCTTCTCATTATTTGTATAATTGCGAAGAACAACATAATCTTCTGCACCATAATCCCAAATTGAGAATGTATATGCTCCCGGCAAATCAATTCCAGGTTTTGCTTCTTCATTAAAAGAATTATTCTTTTCTCTGATTTCACACTTTAATGTTTTACCAGAAAAAGAAATTTTATAAATGTATTGTCTTCCACTTTCCGGAGCAATTCCAAAATATCTCCAGCTTGCAGCATTTTTATTTGTAAAAGATTTCTTTTTCTTATCTGAGAATCCTCTAAGTTCGATACTTGCAAGTTCTTCCCAGTTTTTCAAGTCCGGATTATTTCCAAACACCTTAATTGAATTCTTATTATTTGCATTAAACAGGATTTCAACAGAATTAATTGATGAAGTTTTAAAATCATTCAAATCAATAAAATATGAATTTTTTACATCCAGTTCAGGACATTCATAAGCAACATTTACAGTAGATTTCTCTTTTGCATAGGCAGAAAAAACTACAGCCATAATTAAAACAAGCAAAACATACTTTTTCATTTTATTTCTCCTTTTTTTGTTTATTTTATTTTATTTTAATTCTTTCCGTACGTTGCTTCAATCTCTCGAATCTGATCTCGAAGAGCTGCGGCCTGTTCATATTCCATCCGGTCGGCGCAGGCAGACATTTCTTCGGTAAGGGCCTTAATAAGTTTTTTGCGTTCCTTTGGATTAAAGAGATTTGCTTCTTTTTTGAGAACTTCAAGCTGCATTGCGGCATCGGCTTCGGCATCCTGTTTTTCGTGAACAAGAATATCTTCAACCGCTTTTGAAATTGTAGTCGGTGTAATTCCATGTTCTTTGTTGTAGGCTTCCTGAACCTCGCGGCGATGCTTTGTTTCTTTGATGGCAGCTTCCATCGCAGGACTCATGTGATCGGCATACATAACAACCTTACCTTCTGCGTTACGCGCCGCACGTCCAATAATCTGAATCAAAGAAGTTTCCGACCTCAAGAATCCGATTTTATCTGCATCAAGAATTGCGATGAAAGAAACCTCAGGTAAATCAATTCCTTCTCGCAAAAGATTAATTCCAATCAAAACATCAATCTCTCCAGTACGAAGCGACTTCAGAATTTCCACACGTTCAAAAGTGTCGATTTCAGAGTGAATATATTTTACTTTAAGTTTGAGTTCAGTCAGGTAGTCTGTAAGGTCCTCAGCCATTTTTTTTGTCAGCGTCAAAATCAGGCTTCGTTCGTGGCGGTCAATACGTTCCCGAACCTCTTTGTAAATATCTTCCATCTGACCTTCGCTCGGTCTGATTTCAACCTCAGGATCCAGAAGACCCGTAGGACGGATAAGCTGCTCAACAACCTGAGTACTCTGCTTTACTTCTTCAGGACGTGGGGTTGCAGTAACGTATATTATCTGATTCATCTTGGCGTCGAACTCAGTTTTTTTCAAAGGCCGGTTATCAAAGGCAGAAGGCAGACGGAATCCAAAATCAATAAGGTTCTGTTTACGGCTGCGGTCACCCTCATACATTGCACCAATCTGAGGAACAGAAACATGTGCTTCGTCTATCATGCATAAAAAATCATCAGGGAAATAATGAAGAAGAGTTGCCGGAGGTTCCCCGCGCGCACGACCCGAAATAGGACCAGAATAATTTTCAATACCTGGGCAGGTTCCCATCTCGCGAAGCATTTCTATATCATAAGTAGTTCGGGTTTTAAGACGTTCTGCCTCTAGCATTTTGCCGGCAGCTCGGAGCTCTTCTACCCTCTCTTCCATTTCTTTCTGGATTCTGTCGGTAGCTTCTATTAATTTATCCTGAGGAACAACAAAGTGTTTTGCAGGGTAGAAAACCGTTTCATCAAGTTCACCAGTTACATCACGGTTCATTACATTAAAACGCTGAATCCGCACAACATCTTCCCAGTCAAGCAGAATACGATAAGCTTCATCAGTTTCCATGTAAGGCGGAAAAACTTCAATTACATCACCCTTAATTCGGAAATTCCCGCGTTCAAGAACATTGTCGTTTCGCGTGTACTGCATAGAAATCAGCTTGTTCGCAAACTTTTTAGGATCAAAGGTCTGCCCTACTTCTACATGAACACGCATTCCCTTGTAAACGTCCGGCATACCCAGACCATAAATACAGGAAACAGTTGCAACAACAATAACGTCGCGGCGCTCCATAAGACTATAGGTTGCCGCAAGCCTCATCTGATCAATTTCGCGATTGATGTCACAGTCTTTTTCGATATACAAGTCGCGGGCAGCAACGTAGGCTTCAGGCTGATAGTAATCGTAATATGAGACAAAATATTCAACAGCATTATTCGGAAAGAAAGATTTGAACTCGCGATAAAGCTGGGCCGAAAGAGTTTTATTGTGACTTATGATAAGAGTAGGACGCTGAACTTTTTCTATGATTTTCGCCATAGTAAAAGTTTTACCAGAACCAGTTACACCCTTGAGAGTCTGAAACTTATCGCCGCGCAAAAAACCTTCGCTAAGCTTTTCGATTGCCTGCCCCTGATCCCCGCTCGGTTCAAAAGGGGAAACTACTTCAAATTTCCGCATCAACTCTCCACCAGTTTAATCTTCAACGTAACATTCTTTCTGTTTCGGCGAACAATTACTGTTACAACATCACCAGCTTTTTTACTCTCTAATGCAGAATAATAATCCGCCAGAGAAGTTACCGCGATATTATCAATCTGAGTAATTACATCTCCACCAATATAGATGATGTCACGGCGAGAACCATAATAAGCTGCTTCGGTTCCACCACGAAGTCCAGCCGACTCAGCATTTCCACCTCGTTCAACTTCAGAAATCAAAACACCGTTTGCAATATCAAGCCCGGCATACTGAGCGATTCTGCGGCTCAACTGAATTACAGTTGCATCAATTGTTCCGCGGTGAACCTTTCCATATTTAATCAAATCAGCAACAACACGAACAGCAGTTGTAGAAGGAACAGCAAATCCAACACCAGCAGAACTTCCGCTGCTCGACTGAATCATTGTGTTTATACCAATCATCTTGCCGTTTGTATCAAGCAGAGGACCACCAGAGTTTCCAGGATTTATAGCCGCATCAGTCTGAACCATATCGCGTATAATTCTGTTATTCGAATTCTGAATAGGACGACCAAGTCCTGAAACGATTCCTGTAGTCATAGTACGTTCCAAACCAAAAGGGTTACCGATTGCAATAACACGCTGTCCAACTTTAAGTGAACTTGAATCGCCAAATGCAATCGTTTTCAATTCCATACCAGCCGGCGGCGTAAACTTAATGACAGCAAGATCACTATCCAAATCAGTTCCAACGACCTCCGCCTCATACTGTGTTCCATCGAAGAGCGAAACGTATATCTTTGTTGCGTCAGCAATTACATGCACATTTGTAAGAATATAACCGCGCTTATCTATAATCGAGCCGCTTCCACTGCCACCATCCTGAACATATGGCTGTAAGAACCAGTCATAAGCCGTTACCTGAGTATTGATATTCACAACAGCTTCGTTGCAGAGAGAATAAACATTTATATTCTGGGCTTCTTCCTGAGTATAGCTGGAAGTACCGGCCGCAACCGAAATCACAGAAGCCGGATTCTGTTCAAGGAAACCAACAGACTCTTCCAGTGAACCGCTCGCACCAGGAGTCACGGAATTCTGGCTGTCAGATGCTGCTACTTCTGTAGCTTCCGGGCTTTCATTAGAATTTGATGAGTTTTTATTTTTAGATATATTTACACAAATAGCCGCAGTTAAAAGCACCGCAGCTACAACACAAATCAATGTTGTCTTAATCAACTGAGCATGAGAATAAAGTTTCATACTTATAATTTAATAAAATAAAAGTAATATTACAAGAATTTTCTGATTTCAGGCAGCAAAGCATATTCAATATTTTTCCAGTTCAGCAGCGGCATAATATTCATCCCACTCCGGCACATCCTCTTCTTCATTAATTTCTTCGTCTCTCCCGATTTCAAAAGTATCATCACTTAGATCCTTTTCTTTTTCATTTCCTTTCTTCAGCATTTTATTTTCCAGAAAACTGAAGTAAGATTCCCGGCTCACAATCACATGATCGAGAAGTTCAATCCCCATAATCATCGAAACCTTTTCCAGAATCCCCGTCACAGCCACATCCTCATCCGAAGGCTGGCAATTCCCCGAAGGATGATTGTGGCTCACAATTATAGCCGCCGCATTATCGCGCATCGCAAGCGTAAAAACCTCCCGCGGGTGAATCAAAGTCCGGTTCAACGTTCCCACCGTAACCACATGAATCTGAATAATTTCATGCCCGCCATTCAGCGTTACCAGCAGAAAGTGTTCTTTTTCGCTCACCGCATAATTTTTCAAAAAGGGCACAATATCACTGGGAGTTTTAATCGGAGCGCGAAGATGACTGTTTCTCCGCCGCCCCAATTCCAGAGCCGCCGCTACTGCAAGAGCCTTTCCCTGCCCCACCCCCTTCACACGTAAAAGATTTTCTACCGAATCTTCAAAATCACAATCATCCAAAACCTCAATAATTTTCTCCGACATACGTTCAACCGGAAGCGCCTTTGTCCCCGACCCCAGAATCAGCATCACAAGCTCTTCATCAAAAAGAAAAGAAAAACCATGTTCCAGAACTTTCTCACGCACATCAGGCTTAATTTTTTCCATAAATCCTCCACCTATAATATTGCCTCCGTTTTCGAAAACAGGAAAAGATTTTGAAAAAAAAATTCAGAATTTCAGATTTTTTTTTGATTACCGAAAATTAAATTATGAATAAATCCGTAAAAAAACTTTTTTCTGCCTTTATTCTGGCAGCAGTACTTATAACTTTTATTTCCTGCGTTTCAAAACCAAAACAAAAAGAAGTTCTCCAGCTCTCCCGCCGAATCTTGGATCAGGGGCAGCTTTCTGCAGAGCAGCTCGCGTCTTTTTTTATGAGCCGAAACCCGGAAGCAGACCGCGCCCACATTACTCAGTTTGCCCAGTATTATATTGATGAAGCTGCTACCGAAGGAATTAACTCAGATGCAGCCTTTGCTCAGATGTGTCTTGAAACAGGATTTTTAAAATTCGGAGGACTCGTTCAGCCGGAGTTCCATAATTACTGCGGGCTTGGCGCAATGGATGCCGACCACCCCGGAGAACAGTTTGAAACAGAAGAACTTGGAGTACGTGCCCACATTCAGCATCTGCAGGCCTATGCCACAAAAGAAGAAACCCAGCTGAACGGAGAACTCATAGATCCTCGTTACAACTGGGTTCACAAAACAAAATATATAGAAACAATCTTCGAATTAACCGGTACCTGGGCCACCGACCCGCACTACGGCGAGAAAATCGACAGTCTTCTTACCGCTATGGAAAACTTCAGCTATTAACCGATTGTTGTTCCAAAATATTCCTTATCCTCAAGAATTGCCTGAATATTAGCAATATTTTTTCCGCCGGCACAGATAACCTTCATGCCAAGTTCACTTGCCTTTTTAGAAGCAATCGGATCAAAAGGACAGTTCTTACCAGGAGTCCATTCATCACCAACCATCTTACGGAAGTCTGCCCAGGAAATTGTATCCAAAGGTTTTGCATCCGGATTTTTTCTTGGGTCATCTGTATAAACCTTTTCAATATTTGAAAGATTTACGATTGTCTTTGCATCAAATTTTTCACCAAGATAAACGGCATCTGTATCTGTAGAAAATCCTGGCTTCCAGCCTGATGCAACAAGCACCTGTCCGTCAAATTTCAAATCTTCTACTGTAGGATTATATACTACATCATTTTTACAGTATGAACCAAAACAAGCCTTAAGCAACTGAGCATTAATTCTTGTTGCCATAATTCCAATCCAGTCTGCAGCGTTTGCATCAAAGCTGTCGCCAGTCTTTTCACAAACTTCCTTAAATCCATTCTGATATACACGTGCGGGAGCTCCACCGCCGGCAACAAGAATCAAACGATTCTGCTTGTCTGCATCAAGCCATTTTTTACACATTGTAACAAACTCACTCAAAAAAGCGCTGTCCGGCTTGTCCGGAGCAATAATCGAACCACCTACACTTAAAATCTTTGTCATATAATCCTCCTAAATCACTAAACAGTCGGCAAGCACAGCTTGCCTCTGAGGCATTTTTTCGATGAACCTAAAGCAACCCTTACGGCTTGCTTTTTAACGGTTCTTCGATTGTAGCCATCAGTATACCCCCTTCACCACCGGCACAGACCAGTAGCTGCTATATTTTGCTGTATCTTTATTTGCTTCTTCCCAGATAGACTGTAAAGCAAAGCTTCTAGGCTGCTGAACAATCTTACTGTCCGCACTAAACGGCTTAAGCTGGCTCCAGCCACGTGAAAACATTATATGATGTGAATCCATATTTCCAAAGTAAAAACTTTTTGCATCAACAACATCACTATCTGTCCACTGCTTATATTCCAGGCCAGCTCCCAAAGCCGGATCACAAGGAATCCAGCCTACCTTATCTATATAAAATTCACACCACCAGTGAGTCTGTGTCTGCAAATCCTGATTAACAAGAACTCCACTGTCTGTATAAGAAGGAATTTCTGCCGCCCGTAGAAGTGCTGTATAAATAACTGCAAAGTCGTATGCATCACCGCTGCCTTTTTTAATCAAATCCAGCGGATCAGAATCTCCCTTTCTCACTTTTGAAACAACAGAAAGATTCTCGCACATATAATCATAAATAAGCTTTGCCTTACTCCACGGATTCTTTTCCTTACCGATAATTTTATCACAAAGCTCTTTTACAGCCTTATCATCACAAGGAATAAGGGAATCAGCTTTTAGCGCACCACTCAAAAGATTTTTTTCAGTATTTTTGTAGTTACCGATTTTTGCCACATTTATGTTTGCACGAACTTCAAAAACAGGCAGAACAAAATTCTGTTTGAAAATACTCTTTGGAGTATTATTACGGCTTTTAGTAATCTGATGAATCAGATTATTCTGATAATTTACAAGAATCGGTTCAGGCACAACATCAGTAATCTCAACCTGCGGCTGTGCAGGACTTGAAAAAGGAACCGGACATCTTAATGTAATAGTAGAAATATCCTTCGTTACAACATCAGCAATATCAGCAGTATATTCCACCAGATAAATCTTTTTATTCAGATATTCTTTACGTCCGGCTTCTGTATTTACAGAGAATTCTTTCGGATCAGATTTTTCGCGGCCAGTATCAACAATCACAACACCGCTGCTTGCACCGTCAGGAACTCGAACAGAGATTTCTGTATTTGACCATGAAACGTAATCAAAATCATCTTCGCTTGCTGGAATCATATTTTCAGTAAGCAAAGCAATGTTTTTATAATCCGCTTCACTGATTTTATTATTACAGTCCATTGTAAAAAGTACTTTAGACTGATTTTTTGAATCACCAAAATTGTTACCGGAAATTACAAGAAGTTCTCCTATACTCAACTTGTCAGAACTAAGCAGAGTAATTACAGGCTTTGTTACCTGCTGGACAGCCGGAACCGGAACCGGAATCTCAACTTCATTTGCAAAAAGAGCCGGCTTTGAACGCATTTCTTTTGTTCCTACAACCAGAAGGCCATCCTGCACGTTAGCCGGTAATACAATCTTAATACAATTATTTGACCAGGAAATATATGAACTTGCAGTAAGTTTTGAACCTGCAATTTCAACATAGCTCATGTCACGTACAGAGCCAAAATTGTCACCATTGATAACTACCAGATCACCAGGAGAGCCTACAGGAGGTACAACAGAAGTAATTTCAGGAACCAACTTTGTCCTGAAACTAACGAGATAAATTGCGCCGAGAATTAAACTTATAATGAAAACAACAGAAAGCACCCTTACAACCGGATACTTTCTCAATGAATAACTGAATTTTCCAGAAGAATCCACTAATATCTGCCTGATACAAAATCCACAGGAAGGTTGATTTCTGTAGTTACAGGAAACTCTCCCATTCCAGGAACTGTAATCTTAATCGAAATTGCCTCGTCCTGAAACTCATGTTTTAATACATCACCATCTTTTACATTTTTAGCAAAAGAAGAAGCATTTTTTCTTTGATTTTCAGATGACAAAACTACATCTTGTATATTACCAGAAATAATCACACTTTTTCCACTATCAAAGGAAACGTTATTCGCAGAAGTAGTTTTATTATTTTTTGATGAAACAGTTGAAATAGGAACGGAAGATGTAGAAGCAACAGAATGAATTAGAGTTGAATTAATAACATCAGAAGCAACCGCCGTAGCATTCGAAACTCCGCTTTCTGCTCCATTTGATTTCAAACCAACAGGTAAAACAAGAGCAAGAACTGCAGCCGCTGCCACGCCCGAAGCGACATAACTGATTGCCTTAAACGGAGATTTCTGTGAAACCTTACCAATATTGCGGCTATAAGCCATCTTAATCTGAAGACGCTGAAAACTGTCTTCCATAAAGTGAGAATCAAGATTCAAAGAATCTGAATCCGACTTAAACATTGAATGAAGAGCCTTAAGCTGTTCAAGCTCCTTACGGCATTTCTCACAATGAGAAATATGAAGCTCATACTCAGCCTTATAATTTTCAGGCAGCTCACCGTCGAGGTAAACAGAATGAATATCTTTACTCGGGCAAAAAGACATTATCTTCTCCTATAATTTTTACCAGCTGTTCCCTGGCTCTGAAAATTCTTACCTTTACATTACCTTCAGTAATGCCCAAAATCCTTCCGATTTCCTTATAATTCAGGTCTGCATATTCCCTGAGCATAAGAACATCCTGCAGATTCGACGGCAGTTTTTTCAGAGCTTCCCTTGCCTTGCTTATAGACTCAGCCTTAAGCAAGTCAATTTCCCCTGTATCCGCTTTTCTATGATCCTCATAAAGGACCTTTTCGTAAGCTTTTCGCTCACGGTCTTTACGTTTTATATAATTAATAGATGCGTTCTTAACTACCCGAATAAGCCAATATTTGGCATCATTAATTGAAGGAAAAGTCAGATTCTTTTCATTCGCTTTAATCAGAGAATCGTGCGCTAAATCCTCCGCAGCCTCTTCATCATTTACAATTCTGTAAGATACCTTGAAGAGCATCTGCATTGTCGCATCATAAATTTTCTTAAAATCAACCGGATTGCCTGCACATAAAGCAACATTTTCTTCCTGCTGATTTCCTACTATATTGTCAAACACTTTGATATCCCAAAAGTTACAAATTTTTTGCAGGAATTAGCTGCGTTTCCATGTCGGACCATTCGGTGTATCTATAATAATAACACCGCGGGCAGTTAATTGGTTACGGATTTCATCAGCTTTTGCAAAATCTTTTGCTTTCTTTGCTGCAGTACGTTCAGCAACAAGAGCATCAATTTCAGCAGCTTCAGGATCGCCGGCATGAGCATCAGCAGCAGCCCCCGCAGTTCCAGCAGCACCAGAAAGCTTTGCCTGTTCATCAAGAACATCAAAAGCATTTTTGATTACATCAAGGCTTAATACGCTGTCCATCTTAAGAATTGCAGCAAGAGAAGTTCCTGCCTTTGTTCCACCCTTTCCGCTGGCCTCTTTCTGAATGGCAGCCATAGCAACAGGTGTAGCAAGATCGTTTTCAAGTCCTTCGCGGAACTTTGCAAGATTTTCTGTTTCGCAATCAATATCAGAAAGCACAGTGGTAAAATTGTCACGAGTAAGTCCAAGCCCCTCTTCTGCATTTGCCTTAGCAATAAGCTTTGCAACACGGGCATTCAAAGCAGCACGTCCGTTCTTAGCAGATTCAAGAGCATCAAGGCTGAATACCAGCTGCTTTCTGTAGTGACCGCTCATAAGGAAGAAGCGGTAATCCAGAGGGGCAAACCCCTTGTCCTTCAAAGAGAAGCCTCGCTCAGGAGGCAATGAAGTCTGCAAGGTAATAAAGTTACCGCTGCTCTTACTCATCTTACCGCCTTCAAGAATAAGGAACTCATTGTGCATCCAGTAGTTTACCCAAGGCCCCTTAGCGCGCTCAGCCTCGTCAAAAGAACCTTCCGACTGTGCGATTTCATTTGTATGATGAACCGGTACGTGGTCAATACCGCCGGTGTGAATATCAAAATGCTTACCAAGATATTTCATACTCATAGCCGAGCACTCAATATGCCAGCCTGGGTATCCACGTCCCCAAGGAGAATCCCAGGTCATAGCCTGATCTTCAAACTTAGACTTAGTAAACCAGAGAACAAAGTCTCCAGGATTGCGCTTGTTTTCGTCGATAACAACAACCTTACGCTTACCAGCACCTGCCTTAAGTTCATCAAGGTTCAAGTTTGCAAGCTTACCATAATCAGGGAAAGTAGAAATATCATAATAAAGATTTCCGCCAGCCATATAAGTGTGACCATTTGCTTCAATCTTTTTAACCAGCTCAATCATGTCGTCGATATGCTCGGTGGCACGGCAGATAACATCCGGGTGGCGGATATTCATTGCATCAATATCCTTCATGAAGGCGTCAGTATAAAAATTAGCAACTTCAAGCACGCTCTGATGTCTCTCAGCCGCAGACTTCTTCATTTTATCTTCTCCGTTGTCTCCATCGTCAGTAAGGTGGCCAACGTCAGTAATATTCATTACATGCTTGATTTTATAACCGAGCAGAGAGAGAGTCTTATCAAGAACGTCCAGAAAGACATAAGCACGCAGATTACCAATATGCGCATAGTTGTAAACCGTAGGACCGCAGCCGTAAAAACCTACCTGTCCTTCAACGATCGGTTTAAACTCTTCCATTTTGCGTCCCATAGTATTGTATAATCTCAGTGCCATAATTTATCTCCTGTTCAACTGCGGTGGTTGAGCTTGTCGAAACCACCATTTAAGAGGGGGAAGCGATCCCTTAGCGAGTCTCCGAGCAGCTATGCTGCGAAGGCGCCAGCTCCTCATTCCCCATTTTGTCACACGGATTCGAAACGACTACGTCGTTTCATAATTATATAATACATAAAAAATGATTTTCCGTAGGAAAATCGAATCCGTGTGATACCTAATTTATTATACACTTTTCACAAGTCTATAACAACACACCCGATTTTTAAAGATTTAACCATAAATCAATTAACATATATTTACAACAAAAAAAACTCCATTACACCCGATTAACAAAGTGCAATGGAGTTTTTTACATCATTAAGAAAAATTAAATTTTTACTTACTTAAGACAAAAAGCTGGAACAACACCATAATTAAAATCAATCCATGACGAGGAATTCCCTTCATGCGTATAAATACAACGAGCATAACTAGCGCTATTTTCCGCCGGTGACCTTAGCCACCATAAAGTTTCTCCACGAATCATTTCTAGACCATTAGCTTTTGCAAAATCTGTATATGTTATTTGAAGTCTCTCATCGTCTTCTGTTTCTTCACTTGTCTTATGAATTAAAGTTGTTTGAAAACCAAATTCTGGGTTTGTAATCTCCTGCATACTTAACAAAAAGATCTCATCTTCAGTAGCAATATCACTTGCATATATATTTTCACGATCATCATACTTTGAACCAGACCAAAAAGTACTTCTTGCATTATTTAGAACACTTGTTAATTCAATCCAGTTTCTCTCTTCTATTGTAAAAGCTGTTTGCAAAAAACCCTTACCAGCAAAACATTGCTCATTCTTTTCTTCAAGTTTATGTGCTTCATTTACAAAAGCAGAATGATAAGACCTTCCATTCAGATACGCTCTAATACGACTATGCCGATAATTATTTGGATAAACAGTTTCTCCTGAAATTTTTCTATTAAATTGTACATCAAAATACTTGCATACATCTAATATATTTTCTGCCATTAAGAAAGTCTTTCCTGTGCCGTTATAATCTTTTGTTACGTTTTTCCATTTTATTGGTTCAACCTTGTAATAGCTGCTTTCCACTTTTGCATACCAGGCTTCGTCATTTCCTTTATAATATGTAAACAGTCCAACAACTTTTGAATTTTCTTCATCTACACTAATGTTTGGATCATACAATTTTGTCTGGGGCCATTGTCCAAATGTTACAAAAGGGTAATCTTTTGTATTAATCGTCAAAGGCAAATAATTTTTTTCAAATGTTGCTGTAACTAACAATATTTCTGATGGCATAACTATAGTTCTAACATTATCCGTACCATCTACCTGTACATCTCGATTATTACTTATTTTAGCTGTAATAGAACTCACACGATAACCATTTTCTGGTGTCAATGTAATAGTTACCGTTTCTCCAGCTTCAGCAGTTTCTTTATCCACTGAAAGGGTTCCATGTTTGATTTTCCAGCTGTCATAAACTATAATTTCGTATTTCTTTGGAACCTTTACTGGTATTGGCATCTCTGGTGCTGCAGGTGTTGCCTCACCAGAACAACCTACGCATACAAATAATGATAAGATTAAGCTTATCAAAAACAAAATTTTTACACTTTTCATAAAAACCTCTTTTTTTCCAATAATTATAAACAATAATTCTCTAGAATTCAATTTAGAAAATTCTTAGCCACCAGCTAAAAATCAATATTCATCATGTTTACTCAATCTACTTAAGCACTTTTCTCAAAGCTTTTTCCATATTATAATATAAGCATGTTTGATTTCCTTGCATCCATGCTCAAAGTCGCTAAAATACCTTTCACCGAGAATGAAGCTCTCGCACCAAAATCAACATTTAAGGTCGGTGGTACAGCGCATCTTTTTATTACACCGCAAAGCCCGGAGCAGCTGGAATCAAGCATAAGCGCTGTTCGTTCAGCAGAGCTCCCTTATTTTGTAACAGGAGGAGCAAGCAATGTTGTTTACCCGGACGGAAGCTACGAAGGTGCAATCATAAGCACTCAGGCAATCAAAGAAATCTTTTATGATCCCGATGAAACAACCCCAGACGGTTCTGCACTCGTAACCTGCCAGTGCGGGCTTCCAATGGCCGCATTTGTAGACTTCTGTACAAAAAAGAACCTTAGCGGCGCAGAGCAGTTTGCAGGACTCCCTGGAACTGTAGGCGGAGCTGTTTATATGAACGCCCGCTGCTTTGACCGCTCAATAAGCGATATTCTTTATTCAACCAAACATATTGAATATATCAAAGAGAAAGCAAACATTGTTGAACTACCATTCAATGCTTCTGACTGGGATTACAAAAAATCGCCATTCCAAAGCAGTTCAGAAAAAGACCAGCGTTACATAACCCAGGCAACCTTCCGTCTCACACCCGCCGGCTCCTCAGCCCACGACCGCATAAGCGCCGACTGCAAAAAATACATCGCCGAGCGCGTAGACAAAGGCCATTTCAAATACCCGAGCGCCGGCAGCGTTTTCAAAAACAACCACGCCTTCGGCGCACCTTCTGGTAAGCTTATTGATGACTGCGGGCTCAAAGGCCTTACCTGCGGCGGAGCCCAGATTGCTCCATTCCACGGTAATTTTATTATAAACACCGGCAGCGCCACCGCCGCCGATATCCGAAACCTCGTCTCACAAGTTCAGAAAGCCGTATACGACAAATTCGGCTTCAATCTGGAACCCGAAATCATTTTTATTTAAAAAGTACCTTTTTTCACTTTAACTAAACTTAATTTTAACCGATAATTAAATATAGAATTAAACATACATTGACAAACCTAGATTGTAAATCTATACTTATATATTGAATATGTTTAGGAGAGTAAGCTCTTGCTGCAGTTACAGATAGTTAGTTTCAGAAAAGGTTCATATCTCGTCGTAGAAGGAAAAGAAAACACAGACCACTTCTACATCATCCAGAAAGGTAACGTACAGTGCTTCAAGGCTTCTGGTTCAGGGCTTGCTCCTACAGTTTACGGACCTGGAGACTTCGTTGGCGTAGTTCCATGTATGTCTGATCATCTTCAGATTGAAACTGCTATTGCCTCAACTGATGTAATGGCCATCTCAGTACGTAAAGACCAGTATCCTGAACTTATTTCTCAGAACACACCTGTTGCTCTTAAAATCATTAAAACATTTGCAAACCGAATGCGTGTAATGAACGAAATGCTTACAAAAGCAACACTTCATTCCGTTGTTCAGGATACGCACGAACAGATCTTCAAGGTAGCTTCTTTCTATGAAAAGAATGCTCTCCCTGATGTTGCAGTTTTTGCTTACTATCAGTATTTGAAGACAAAACCTGAAGGTCCAAACGCAGATCTCGCTAAACAGAAATTTGTAGCTCTTAAGCCAAAAACACATGCCGTATATTTTGAACCGACAGCAGAAGCATCACGTCAGTATCCAAAAGATACAATGATCTTCTCTGAAGCTCAGAACGGTTCTGATATGTTTATTATCCAGAGAGGTGAAGTTTCAATCACAAAGGTTGTAAACGGCAACGAAGTTACTCTCGCAGTACTTAAAAAAGGTGATATGTTTGGTGAAATGGCACTTATCGAAAATAAGCCTCGTTCAGCAAACGCTATCGCCCACAGCGACTGTACACTTATGGTAATCAACCGTTCCAACTTCAATCAGATGGTTGCAACACAGCCACAGCTGGTAGCAAAGCTTACAACCACCCTTGCAGACCGCTTGTGGTCTATGTATCGTCAGCTTGATAATGCTTCTCTTCAGGAACCACTTGCAAAAATGCTCGATATGCTTTCACTTCAACTCGAAAAGCAGCGCGTAAAAATCGGTCTTTCAAAAGTTTCAATGCAAACAGAATTTACACCAAAAGACCTTGCAAATATGTGTGGACTTGCAAGTCAGTATCAGGCAAAAGCAATTTACGATTTCGAAAACTATGACCAAATTCGCATTGAAAACGGTAAAGTATTCATAAAAGATGCTTCTGAAGTTATGAAAGCAGCAGCATTCTATCGTAAACAAAATAATATAAAAAAATAATTATCTTCCGATAATTAAACTATGATTTCTTTAAAGAAAAAAATCCTTATTCTCACTATATTCACAGTTGCTATCTCTGTTTTATCAGCAGAAAGTCTTCCTCATGGCTATAAAAACATAAAATTGGGCATGAGTCTTGAAGAAACAAAAGATAATCTTGTAAAAGACCCTGATTTCGGCTACCACGGCGACCGTGACGTATCTTTAATTCCAAATTCAAACAAAACTTTAATCGAAACAGACGCTGAACACGGCTTAGGTTCAAATTTCCTTACCCGATGCTGGTTTCAGTTTTCTTTCGATGAACTTTATATCATTACAATCAATGTAAATCCGGAAAAAATGGATTATTACAGCATTTTTACAAAGCTGGTTGAAAAATATGGAGAACCAGATACTTTCAGTCCACAGGCTGCAACCTGGAAAGATGACGATGTAACAATGAGCCTTGAAAAACCTCTTACTTTGAAATATATAGACAATAAGATTTTTGAACAGACACAAAATTATTCAAATATTGAAAAATCTCCAACTGAAGTAACACGCGAAATGTTTCTGGATGGATTATAATAGCAAATCCGTTAAAAAACGAGCCGAAAAAGCCGTTTTAGGATTTACTATAAAAGGTGTAAAATAAATGAAAAAAACAATTCTAATTATTGCAACACTTTTTCTTCTCACTTCTCTTCTTTCTTGCAAAACAAAAAAACTGCCCGTTAAAGATATTCAGATTGTGAGACAGGACGGAACAAAGTTTACAGTTTCAGCAGAAATTGCAGAAAAAACCGAAGACCGTAATCACGGCTTTATGGAAAGAAAAAACATCCCTGAAGGAACAGGAATGCTCTTTGTATTCGAAAAAGACCAGATTCTTTCTTTCTGGATGAAAAATACACCACATCCGCTTTCTATTGCTTATATAGATTCAAAAGGAAAAATCCGAAATATCTTTGATATGACACCTTACAGTACTGCCTCAATAATGAGTACAGTTTCTGTACGTTATGCACTCGAAGTTCCTCAAGGCTGGTACAAAAAAAACTGCATCACCGAAGGTGACACAGTTTTAATTCAAGAATAATTACAGCATTGCGGGGCGCAAAACAGCTTAAGAATCCGTTTACTCTGCTTCCTGCTCTAATTTCATAAGTTCTGCAGCTGCAATCTTATCTTTAGGATCAAACTCCAGCACTGTAGTAAAATAATTTCGTGCTTCCTGTTTATTTCCCTGCGCTAAGGCAAGATATCCAAGATTTGAAATAACCTTTGTACTTTCAGGCTCAAGTTCAAATGCTTTCATGAGGCATTTCTTTGCTTCATCAAAATCATGTTCCTGAACATAACAAAGAGAAAGCTCATTATATGTATCAGAATTAGTATCTCCACCATATTTGAGAGCCTCAAGAAAAGCCTGTTTTGCTTCAGAATAGCGTTCAAGACGTCGCAATCCCCAGCCCAGCATAAACCAGCCGTTCCAGACTTTAGAATTACTCTGCAAAAAGTCACGAATCTGCTCAAGTCCTTTTTCTTCCTGACCGCTTGAAATCAAATCATAAGCAGCCTTAAAAGACTCATCATCCATATTCTGATTGTTGATATTGTTTATGATTTCCTGGGCACGTTCCTTTTTGTATACACCGTTTTCGCCCATCTCATCATCACTTGTCTCACAGGTAAGTGCAAGGTAAGTTTCAAAAGAATCTTTAGCTTCACGATATTTATGCTGCTTCATATAATAAAAACCAACATTAAAATATACATCAGGAAGCGGAGGTTCAGCATTCATAGCCTGCTCATAATATGAATACGCATCAGCATCATAAGCATCTGCGTCATCAAAAAGGCCTGAATTTCTGTAAGAATCTGCACGCTGATCAAGGAACAAGGCCATATTAAGCATTATTGCTACATCATCCGGATCAAAACCAATAAGTGCACGGAAAATTTCTTCTGCAAGGTCATAATCTTCGTTTTTGGTTTTTAGAATTGCAGCTTCACACAATTCCTTTTTAAGATTCGGTTTAACCTTTTTAAGAAGAGAACGATAGTAATCCAGATGCTGGTTTTTCGAATCATAAGCAAGAATCGTAAGCATTCCGGCAAGAATCTGTTCAGGTTCAATTTCCTGAGGATTGAAGTTACCGGCAGCCTCATTTACCTTCTTCTGAACAGGAAGAGGAATTGTAGGATCAATTTCAAAAGAATTGCACGAGGTTAATTCGAGTTTTGGAATGTTAATATAATAAATAGATTCCAATGGATTTGAAGGATTCATAATTTACCACTTATAAAAAAAATTAGTTTGCTTTATTTGCAGCTGGAGATGGAGTTGCAGCAGATGGCTGAGCTTGTACTTTAGCCTGAGCTTGTGCCTGTGCAGCAGCCTGTCCTGGTATAGGTCTTCCACCAATAGTTGCAACCTGTGCCTGAAGTCTCTGTTCCATAGCCTCTTTCTGAGCAGCGGCAGTTTCAGCGGCCTTCTGTTCAGCTGCAGCTTTTTTAGCAGCAGCTTCGGCTTCAGCTTTTTCAGCAGCAGCCTTGTTATTAATCTGATTCTGTATCAACTGCTTTTGATAAGAAGTAATATAACTGTTTATATGAAACTTATAAGTCATAGGAATTTCATCTGGAATGAATTCAATATGAACAATAGAAATATCCTTACGACCAGGTAAGAAATCAGAGTTCTTAATTATTCCCTGCAATGAAATTTTTTCATTTGTATCCATAAAGAACAAACGCAAATCAACTGCTTTATTCTCAAGGAATTTTGGAATTCCTACGAGCATAGCTTTAGCGCCGCCAAATGACAAATCCTTAAGGATACATTTTCGCGGAACACCGGCAATGAAAATATAAGACTCTTCTTTCGGAATATTTAAAAGACGCAATGAATTTTCATTAATTGCAATTCTTTCTTCTTTGCGATTCTGGAAATTTTCATTTACTTCAATAAACTCACCAATGCGCAGAATTAAATCATCAGGCGGACGCTGAGTAAAACTGAGGGTAAGCATACAAAGCTCATTAGAGCCCTGGAATGGTTTAATTTCAAGAACACTACAATTTACAGAAAACTGAATCGGTTCATTATTCTGATCAAAAAAACAATAGCGGATACTTATAGGTGCCGTTCTGTTTTTCTGGATTGTTGTATAAATTCCACTGGATGTTCCAATAATAACCTTAGCCTGTTGAAGAGAAGAAGAGTTAATAATACAAGGCCACTGCCCGCCATTACTCTTTAGGTATATCTGTCTTGGATCTATACGAAGAGATTTGAGATTTGCTTTTGTAAAAACAATTTCCTTATCACGATAATAATCATAATATCTGGAAATGTGATGACTAGTTGCTACGCTCATTGTCTAATAATTATATTTCAACTTGCCGTTTCTTTCAAGGCAATAAAACAAAAAAACCGTCACCCACAGATGACGGTTTACAAAGTTTGTAAAAACAGAACTTACTCAGCAGCTTCAGCAGGAGCGTCAGTTGGAGCTTCTTCTGCAGCAGGAGCCTCAGCAGCAGCTTCTTCTGCGGCTGGCTTTGCCTTTCTTGCTTCTACGCGAGCTTCATTCTTAAGCTTAGCGTTGCAGAACTTACAAACATTTACAGTCTGACCATTAATTTCCTTTTCCCAAAGAACTTTGATATCTGTTTTTCCACAGATAGCACAAGTTCCTCTTCCGTGTGCAGGTAATGATCGAATTCCAGATCCACGATGGTTCTTTGACATATCGAACTCCTTTAGTTAGCTGGAGCTTCTTCTTTCTTTTCAGAAGCTTTCTTTGCAGGTGCTTTCTTAGCAGCAGGCTTTTTAGCCTTTGGTGCATCAGCCTTCTTAGCAGGCTTTTTCTCTTCAGACTTTTCAGCGTCAAGCTTATAGTCAACCAACTCAAGAATTACAACATCTGCAGCATCACCCTGACGATATCCAAGCTTAAGAACACGAGTATAACCACCGTTTCTTTCCTTCATGCGAGGACCAATCTCTGTGAAAAGTTTGTTCAAGATCTTTTCATCCTGAATAAACTTTGCAGCTTCACGACGATTGTGTACAGTATCTTCCTTTGCTCTTGTAATGAGCTTTTCAGCAGATTTTCTTACTTCAAGAGCCTTAGATTTAGTTGTAGTAATACGCTCATATCTGAAGAGCGATGTTACCATATTGCGTGACATAGCACGACGATGTGCTGTTGTACGTGAAAGCGGATTAAAACCATTTCTATGATTCATCTGTTTCTTCCTTCTGCTTTATAATATTGGCAGCATTCTTCAGATGACTGTAATCTGTCATACCAAGTGTAAGGTTCCATTCCTGGAGCTTTTCCTTGATTTCCTGCAGACTCTTCTTTCCAAAGTTTCTTGTCTTTGCAATGTCATCTTCAGTCTTCTTTGTTAATTCGCCGATTGTACGAATATTTGCATTCTTCAAACAATTTGATGAACGTACTGAAAGTTCAAGTTCCTCAACTGACATGTTAAGAACCTTGCTGATAAGTTTATCACCCTCATCACCTTCATCACCACCAGAAATTTCGCTGTCATTAAAGTTGATGAAAATCGAAAAATGATCTTTTGCAATTTTAGCAGCTTCACCAAGCGCATTTACAGGTGTAATTGTTCCATCAGTCCAAATCTCAAGAACAAGCTTGTCATAGTCATTGCGCTGACCAACACGACAAGGCTCAATAGAATATTTTACCTTTGGAACAGGAGTAAAAATGGCATCCATAGGAATTGTACCAACAACTTCTATGTAATGTTCATTCGTTTCAGCAGGTACGTATCCTCTACCAAGGTCAACCTGAATTTCAATATCAAGCTGAGCGCCTTCCATCATTGTAAAGATAACCTGATCCTTAGTCTTGATTTCGAGCTGTCCTTCCTTCGCAAAATCATCACTCTTTACTACGCCAGGACCTTTGAACTCGTACTGAATAGTGTCTGATTCAACGTCTTCCGGCAAGCACAACCGTATCATCTTAAGACTATTGATAATCTCGAGTGTATCTTCAGCTACATTTGGAATTGCTTCAAATTCGCTTGAAATTACATGAGAAATACCACTTTCATCGTAAGATGTAATACGGATAGAGGTAATTGCATAACCTTGGATAGATGACAACAATACTCTTCTTAAAGTGTTTCCAACTGTTGTACCAAAACCTGTTTCAAACGGGTAGGCAGTAAACTTCTGGTAATTAGGATTGGTACTGTCAATCGGTTCAAATGAAATACCTTTAGGTTTTTTGAAACCTTTAAGCAAGTTTTTGCGAGCCATCTAAACTCCTCTTTATTATTTAGAATAATATTCAACAATAAGGTTCTCTTTAACTGC
>Ga0129307_1000218_pt1 | contig 99684 bp, 77 predicted proteins | sample P1105metagenome_FD_94437 | JGI IMG/M metagenome (GOLD analysis project Ga0129307, IMG submission 94437) | Capybara group fecal microbial communities from Wisconsin, USA - P1105 metagenome | ecosystem: Host-associated > Mammals > Digestive system > Large intestine > Fecal | place: USA: Wisconsin... | reverse complement strand
TTGACCACGCTAATGGAACAAATCACATAACGGTACCCAACCACCGCTATCACTGGTACCGCTACACCGCTCCGCTTGGTACCACAAAAACGTCACGATGGTACCGATGGGGCGATATAATCAATTAGGAACATCAACAATTAAATTTGCATTATTGATTCTCTCTTGAAGGTCTTGATCTACAATATTCTCTCTTTCGATGAAACGCTCTTTTATTCGTCTAATGGACGTGGGGGTTTCCAGTTCTTTTAACATATCCCGCGCTTGCAAAAGCACTCTTGGGGCATTGTTATTCTTAACTTTATAAACATCCCACTCGTTACGTGCATAGTTGGCTGCAATAGGAATGATTCGATATTGTAATTCAAGCCTATTGGTGTTCTCAAACCTTACGGTAGCATCTGTATCAAGTGGAAAAGCCGTGTCACCAGATAACTCTCTCTCCACATCAGCGAGAACGTCAAAAGAAGCGGTTGCCGTAAGACCAAACAACGAGATATGCTCGTTTCCTTCTTCGCTTTGCTTTGGTAGAACATAATTGTAGAGGTTTCTTCCTAGATGCAGATAAGAGAAACGGAAGTCATGTCCCCATTCGGAAACGCAATGCACTTCGTCTATAATACCATACGCAAAATAGATGTGGCCTTCGGCCATGGCTCTTAACTTTTGTCTGAAACTGTAAATGCAAAGTCTTTCAGGAGACACAAACAGTATTTGTATCTTGGACTCAGACATCTGGTCCTCTCTTTCTTTCATCAATTGCCGGCCAATAGCTGAGTTGATGAACGTACAGCAATCTATGCCGTTCTTTAACAAGCCGTCATACTGGTCTTTCATCAAAGAAGTTAAAGGATCTATTACAATAGACACGCCTGGTTGCAACAATGCTGCCAGTTGATATGTGAGTGATTTACCGCCACCAGTAGGCAACAACCCAATCACACTCTCCAGTTGTACGGCTCGGCTTAATATAGGAAGCTGGCCTTCTCGGAAATCTTGTTTGCGGAATAGAAGCTGGAGGAAGTACCTCAAATGAGAAACTTCGTTATCATTAGGAGTATATGCTCCACGTTCATCCCTCGTGGTGAGGGCTTTGTATTGAATCCTTTCGGTCGTGTAGATTGTCCTTTCTTCATACACTTCCTCTGATGAGCGGACATTGAAATAGCACTTGTTTTTGGCTTTAAACTCTGAGAACTCCACATTTCGAGCATCGCAAAAATCGTCAAAGCCATAGTCAACAACAAGGTCATACTCTTTTTCTGACACAGCTGCAGAAGGTCGCTCCATGACATTGGCTTCAAGATGAAGTGGCGAATCTGCATGCGCTGAAATTACCGTCAATGAAACCTCTGGGAACTTTCTGTCAGAATACTTTACCGTTAGAGCAGTCAGATGGTTATACATCTGTTTCAGGTCTTCAAAAGCTAGTGCGGCACAAGGATGATCATTCTCCTTGACCAACACATTCCAATTTGAAGCACTCCAATCAAGATGTCCTGAAATCATTGCTTCAACAATGACCTTCTCCATCCTTGCCACTGAAACAGGAATGCGCTCAAACCCACTCTCAAAAAATGAAGCTTTGTTCCCATTGCTCTCATATACTATCGAACCTAATGGATTGCTTTCTTTGGTGATTCCGAAGGTATCGGAAAACACTTTTTCGAGGAATGGACTGGCTTTTGAAGGAAGGCCTCTGCTGATGATATTGCTTAGTACAGCAAGAATCGGGTCGATGTCTTCATGTACACTGGCACCAATATCGAATGGCGCAAGTACCTCAAACGCTCTGTGCTCATGCGCTTCTTCAGCATCTTGATAATCCAGCTTATATGCGGCAAAGAATTGCTTTGGAGGATAGAAGGAGTATGGGATAAGAACAGGCTTCCCTTGTACCACTTCTATTCTAAAACATTTGATTTTTGCCGTATATGCTTTTCCATTGGGATAATAACCAAACTCATTCGTATAGAAATTCTGTAATTCGGCATTTGCATCAAGATCAAAATATCTTGCAAACGCATCCATACGAGATGCATTTACCGTAGGTCCCATGCACATGATGAAATGGATGCCTGGTGTGTCGCCTAGAACACTGGCCAATCCTTTCAGATTGACGGTCTCAATGTCAAGGATATTTGAAAAGAAATGTATACAGACAGGGGTTGAAACATCGATACGCTCTATAACTTCGCCATCGATATCGCCATCTGCTGGCAGATAGGCACATTTCGTTTCTATCTTAGTCTTATAGCCACTATACGCTTGACTAACATTCGTATTGGCTCTTTCCAGTGTAAAGGTTGAAGGCTCTATCAGAGTAACTTTTCTTGGCGCGTTTATGCGACCTTGGCGACGAATCATATCAAGGAAGCAAACGCTTGCAAGACCTTGTCCGCAAGCCCAATCCACAATTTCATATCCCTGTTGCAGGAATTGAAACGGAAAATTCTCAAAAGCTTTTTCAACTTTATCCTTGTGAGCTTGCCCGTATGCAACAATATAAGCGCAAGCCTGCCCATCAGTTTTAAGCAACGCTTTGCCTCTGTCAAGTCCAGGATAGAGCCATGGCATGTTCCTATACTGTACAGGCAGACGCGCAATGCATATCTGAAGAATATCGTCAAACGATAGTTCTGGGATAGCTTGTATTTGTTTTTCGTATGTTGGCATGGTTATTCCATCTTATCGCATCTTTAATGAACAATCTATTATTTAATAATCCTCATCTTGTTCATTTTCAATTATTTCAACATGATCAAATCTTGAGATTCTAAATGTGCGCTCAATATCTTCGTATTCGCCATCCTCATCTACGCAGACAGCTTCAATGTATTCTTCACCAAATTCAGTGCTTCCACAGATATCTGTAATACGAAACTCATTATAATCCCCACTTGCATTAGTGTAACCCACAGACAACGTTATTCCATCAAAATCTTCAAGGTCTAAATACTCCAATAATTCATCTATATCATTAACAAACATATCATTATCCTTTTATTGTTTCGCCATATTTGTTTTTTTTATGCTGGATCCAGTTCTTTACTGCCACTTCCTTGCTTGTGTTTGCATAGCAATACTCGCACAAATGCGGACATGTATTGTACTCTCCAATATCCTTGCTCACCATGCAGCCGCAAAACTGCCGTTGGCCTTTGTCTCTGTTGTCTTTTTTCTTGATGGCGTAATGTGTTTCATTAAGCCAGATAACAGAATCAGGTATAGATTCTTCACCAAACAGAGTGTTTTCAACCGTCTTAATCTCCACGCCAAGGAAATCCATCAAGGCTTTGTCTTGATGGGCAAAGCGTATCATCAAATTGTCATCCACACAATGATTGTGCTGGATGCCGTATTGTTCAATATCAATCTTCTCGCCACATGTAGCCAGCTCATAGTGCCACTTCTGGTTCAATTCCGAAAGCCTCTTTGCAAATTCTTCCATTTGTGGCATCGTCCATTCCTGATAGCACACATGGCTTTTTTCAAGATTGGCCTTCACTTTCTTATACAAAGCGATGTCGGCATAGCTAAACACTAGTTTTTCGGTGTAGCCTTGAAGCTGGTCGCCAATGTTTTCCACCTTGCGCAGCAAATCTTCAAGACTAATATTATCCGACAAGATAAGCGGGTCAAAACGCCAAATCACCCGGCCTTTACCTAGCTTATCTACTAGCTGCTTAAAGGTTTCAATTCTTTCCTCTATCGATGGTACTCCTTTTTCCAAACCTTCCTCGACATAATCATTCAGTGTGTACTGAATATAGCAGCCGATATTTCTCTCTTTCAGTTCGACAAGATGCGCAAGTAACGGCCTCGGATTCTTCGACCAAAACACAATAAATCGTGTGTTCTGGTACGACACATAGCTTTTTACTCCATTAAATGGGTTTGTCCAAGCGGAATAGCCTTTATTCAACCGGTTAAAGAACCAATCGGCATAAAATGCTGGGATGTCCGTGCTGCGGCTTGCTGAAATAATGACAGGAGCTTGCGCCTCGGCCATCTCTTTATTATCTCGCTGAATCTGTGTTTTTTGCCATTGTGCCATAACAAAGCCCTGTTTTTACGCCCTGCGCTTAATTATTCAATAAACTCGATGAGATAATAGTAATCATCTTCATGCGGAAGGTTGTTTATTAAGAAAACAATAAGCTTGCCGTTTTGACGAGACACGGAGAAGAGACTAATATACTCCTTGTCACTACCAAGCATTGCCCATGAGTTATTCACCTCAGCTTGTGCAAATTGGTATTTGCCTCCTTCTTCCTCTGAATAATTAAACCTTGGATTGAATGATGGATTGCTTTGTAAAATGCCTTTTGATTTCAATTCTTGTATATTGCCAATGGTGATATTAACAACACCATTATTTGAATTTCGCTCAATGTCAATAGAAGTGTTTTTTGTAACGGGTATATTAACTCCATCTCCATTATAGGGCTGTTTTACAACTTGAATGGTTGTGAAGTGTGCCTTAAATGCACTACCATTTGCTATGTCCTTTATTGAAACTGAGTTTTTATTATTGTCCTCTTTCTTTTCTTGTTGTATCATGTAAACCAGCTTTACATTTCTGTCATACATGTGTAATTCGCATTTTTCTGGTTTGCCGTTTTTAAGTATAATAGAAAATCCATAATCCGACAAATCAATTTCTTGCCATCCAAATGGTGTTTGCGCCAAAACTGGATAGCCTTTCAATAGTATTTCAGATTCAGTAGACTTGACTACTCTCATGGGCTTTGCTGCGAACTGTGGTTTTCCAGTGTCTCCGTTTGTGGCAGTAAGGATGTATCCATCTCCTGCCTCTAATTGGTAACCCGAACAGCCATTTACGTTCTTCCTTAACTTTAAATATCTGGGACAAATTTGTAATCCCATAACTGGATTACCCCCTTCGTATCTTTGGTGGCAATTTGAATCAAAATTAAAGTTTGATAGGAGTGTTTCTGCGTTTATGAATTGTCCTTGTTTTCCTTCGCCATTATGTACAGCTCTTTGTTCAGGATATGGTAGAATGTTATAGGAAGAACTCTTTATATAATTGACAAATTTTGATTGTCCCGGATCTTCGTCATCATAACCATTCCAAGACTTTATTATATTGCCTTGCTCATCAAGTAAAAGAGTCGTGGGAACGGAAATGATTGAGTATTTCATCGAAAGTAATTGTTCTTTCTCAACGTCAATAATTGTAAAGTTATTAATTCCTGCTTGCTGTATTTCATTAATAAAACGTTTTGACGGTCCGCACCAACTTGCACTAAAAATTGCTAAATATGCTTTCTTTCCTTTGCTTTGTTCTTGTCGCTTGCGTTCTTCTTCGGCTTTACGTTTAGCTTCAGCTTCCTGTTGCAAGCGCATTTGCTCTTGGCGTTCGCGCTCTTTCTTGTTTTTGTTGAAAAAATCAAATAGTCCCATAGTTGTTATACTTTTATTGTGTTATTGTCAATATCGTTTATAAATGCCTTGTAAATAGCAATCAATGTATTAGTAATTGCCGAATTACGCTCAAAGTACACAAATGGCGATTGCGTCTGAAGCATATCTATCAAGTCTTGTGTGTTTTTTTTCATATTAGCCTCAAACATCATGAATGGAAACAGCGAATCGCCTTCTTTACACCAATCTGTATGCCATCCGTATTTATAACCTTGCCAGGCAAAAAACAAAGGGAATTTGAATTGTTCTAGAGCATTCCTCATTTGCACTCCTTTCATAACATCTCCGATTTGTTCAGCGGCTTCATCAAACTGGTCTTGAATCTGTGAAATGGTATCTATCATTTTCTTAATTATCTCCTTTGTTGGTTTAACCATTTCATTATTCGTGCTCATCCTTGAAATAGCAATATCTAACAATCTTGTGTCTATTTCAAACGGGTCTATACTAGAAAACTCATCATATTCAATGTCGCCACTATGTTCCGCTTCAATAGCTTTCATAAGTAGATTCAACGTTTCTTCTCCAAGCTGTGACTTTGGAACAATAAGAGGTGAGTTTTCTAATGCATCGTCTATTGCATCTAATCCTTGTTTGGCCACCCAATACGCTTGATTCATATTGCCTATCTTAAAATTGCATAAAGCAATATACATAAGGATATTAGGTGTTGCAAGTGTTGCTTCTCCATCATTCTCATCTTGGTCTAAGGCTAATGCTTTTACAAATAGCTTTAGGCTTTCAAGAATAGCCTTAAGTTGCTCTACATTTGCAACCTTTGAATTGGTATTAAAGAGCTTTACGGCTCTTTCAAATACGGCTCCAGTGTTAAGCATTCCATAACCACGTAACTCATTAAGTATTTTTTCGGCAGTATTAGCGTTATCAGTGTTCATTTGTGTTCTTCGGCATGTACTAGGTTGCCCGCATTGTACTAAAGTTCCATAAAACTCTACTAACCGATCAGGATTGGTCATGGCAAAACGCACATATTCCATTGTATTGCCTCTGTAGAAGATATTACAGACTATGGGCACAATCGGATTGAAATCATTTGTTCCAAGGGCATATTGTATGCGGTCTTGTAATATACAATAATCTTCTCCATAAATATCAAAATCAAAAGATTTCAACATTCGGATATTTCCTATGTCATCCAGTTCAAAATGGATTGAATTACCACTAACCTCCGCAACAATTTCTGTAGCTATTGGTCCTTTTGAAATACAACGTCCAGCTTGCCATTCTTCATAACGATTGGCAACAAATCGGAAGTTTGTTTTATAGAAGCGATTTGACATATAATACTTTAAATGTTTGTTGTTACCATATTTAGCGTTTTTCTTTTGCCTACAGAATAAACAATTGTAGATATAATAAGCACAACTTTACTACGTAGTAAATCATATTTCTTTATTGCTTATGTATCCAGTTCAAGTAAAAACGGGTATATCTGTACCTCTACTTGCAGAGACGAAATTCGGGTTCGCATCGGTACAATAAAATTATTCTCCTTGAGGTTTTTTATCTTAGCCCAAGTAGCAATTTGTTTTTACTATAGATTGTTCTGCGTATTACAACGCATTAATGGTTGCTCCAAAAGTCAAGTGCTTCGGAAACACTCATTGTCGGCAAATCTGCAAGCATAGAAACTAACTGCCAAATTTTGATTTCAGATTCTGCTATTTCACCGTCTGACACCATAATGACAGCAAGATATCCTGTTACATATTTTTTTTGCTCTTTATTCATGGCATGTATTGTGGCAAGTGCTTCACTTGCATCCATGTCTCTGGACCTTTCAAGTATTTGAACAGCCTGATCGGATGAGACGCCAAAATTAGCGAGTTCAAAAATAATTGCAGTTCTTTCTTCATCTGCAAACTTACCATCAGCAGCAGCCATGGTAATTGCCATCTTTACGACAGCTGAAAGTTCTTTACCTGTGTAATTCATGATGATTGTCTATTAATAACTTGGTTAGATTGTTAAATTATTATACTATTGATTAGCCAATTCAATATATTTAATTATCATTGAAATTTCAAGTGTTATCTATTCTTTTTTCTAATACCTACTTATTTTACATAGTATTCTATGTCCACGTTTCTTTCATGCATATGCAAAGTGCATTTCTGAATATCGCTTCCATTGTGATAAAATCCAATTCCATCGAAATATCTGTTTTAGTAATACCATGGCACAAAAATAAGAATAAAAATGACTGATTAAACCAAATAACAAAATAATAATCGCCCATACTCCCAAAAAGTGTCATTTATGGCTGGCCATCACAAGCAGCGCCAGCTCGGACAACTACAGCATACATGCGATAGTTACTCTCCCCGTCTGCAGGGACAGCATGATGGTTCAACCTAATGGTTGTTTATTATTCATAGTGAAGATATATCAATATGGCATGAATTATATGCTGCAAAGATAATGATTGTTTCAAAATGATACATTGTTGACATCAATAACTGGTGTTTTTCATCATTTAACGAGGGTTTATTTCCATTCCACCGCCGTTCGCATGGCCAGCATGATGGCCTCGCCCACCAAGGCCACATCGGCAAGCAGATAATGACTTTTGCCTCTACTGCGCCAGGTAGTTCCCGCTAGTTCTCCCGTCTTCAGAAGCTTCTTCCTTAAAGCCCAATCCTCAAAAAAGGTCACACTACCAACGGCAAAGGCTGTTCCCGTTGGACTAAGATTACACACAATGGGACCTGCATCAATATCCATTCCCAGCCAGCAGCTTCTATCGTGATATTCCTTGAATCCTGTCATTGGCCGCTTCTTCAAGAAGTACTTTTTCAGCGTTTCATACTGGCCCCGGGCAAACTCCTTGTCAACAAAGGTCAGGTAATAACAGCTAAGTGCTGTGTATGACCCTTTGATGGGAGCCTCACCCAAGAAATCTGGCAAGAACGAGCATATCAACTGCGTGTCCTTGTCAAGCCAGTGATTTTCGGCCTCGTACAGCCAATTAGTAATAGTATTGTAATACTCACCATGGTTTTGCTGGGAATACAATGTCAACGCAACAATGGCCACCAGCATGTCTGGCATATAGACACACTGGTCTGGATATGTCTGAAGACACATGTTACTGCTCAACAGCATCCTTCGGTTCATGGCCTCACAAAGCTCATGGTATAGCGCATCATATTTGTCGCCGCCACCTAACTGCTTGTAGCCACCAATCATCCAAGCCAAATGGCTGATATACGAAACGTGGCTATTGTCGCCATCAAGCGATTCCAGCGGGTCTTCATCCCAGCAGATGCGGTCATAAGCCCTCAGCTCGGGCGACATCACAATCTGGATGAGGCTATCAATGCGGGCGATATTCTCTTCTCGCTCCTCGCCATAGATCAGCGTGGTATTCACCAACGCTGCCGACAACATCGAGCAGGAATACAACGCCCATTCTCCTTGGAATATAGGACCAACCGCACTCGGCATTTCATCCATAAGCTTTGGCGGGCTGGTGATCACTTTCTCAATCAGAAAGTCCCGCCGCGCCATGATGTCAGCCTTCTCGCTCTCAAAGTCGCCATTATGCCTTGTGGCGATGCTGACCCAGATGGCTTTTATAATGACAGGCACAACTATGATAGCCAGACAAATGATAATGACTTTCATGGATTTCTTCTGAAGTTTCATACGTGTGTGTTTGGATGAAGACTAACTCGTTTGTCTTGCGACCTTGCAAAGTTACTGCCTATTATCCGTCTTCGCAAGAGGCGTTGATAACTTTTTAAACACATTATTTCGGTGCCTTTCCTCCCAAGCAACCAAAAAAAAGGCCTCCCCTCTCAGGAAAGCCTTTTTCATCCATCTCATCAGCATCCTACCTTTTCACCACCTTCATCACCATCACGCCTTCGGCTGTGGTGACATGCAAGAGGTACAGGCCTTCGGGGAGCCTCTCCATGTCGAGTTCCACGTGGTCGCCGGCGACGTCACGATCGTCGACCAGCATGCCGACAGCCGAATAGAGGCTGACGTGGCGCATCTCCTTGCCTTGTAGCGTCAGCAGGCCCTTGACGGGATTGGGATACACCACTAGGCCTTGGCCTTCGTCGTTATGCTCCGGCACGGCCACACTGGGACCGAGATACACGGTGTTCGAGAAGTCGGTCTCACGGCCGTCCCAGAAGGTGGTGACGTTGTATCGCATGTTCTCCGTGGTGTTGTAGGCAGCCTCCGTCACGGTGAGTCCCTCATAACCCAACACCATCTGCTCCTCGCCTCCCTCCTCGGGACCCCAATAGAGGTTGTAGCTGAAGCTGCGGCCCTCGGCAGAGCTGGTGTAGGCACGCAACAGCCACGACACATTCTGGCCGAAAGTGGTGACGGGCTTCCACTGCGAACCCGATTTGATCAAGCAGCTGTTGGACTCCCCGACATACTCGCAACATGGGATGGGATGGGTAGCGCCTGTGGTAGCCACACATACCCAGAGCGGCATCGAAGCATCATAGCTGACAGCCTCGTCCAAGGGGAAACGCACCCACGTATACGTGCCTTCCATGTCGTGTTGTTGGGTATAGATCAAGGTGCTGTTGTTGACCGTCTCACCGTTGTGAATGGTATAGGTGTAGTGCCCGGCGGAGCAGTCGAACATCTCTAAATAGGTAATTGGATGCCCCTCAAAGAGCGCCAGATGTTCCGGCTCGATCTTGATGCCCCACTTGTGGCTGTTCGTACCAATCTGCTCGGCAAATCGGTTGTTGTCGTATGCCATCAGGCCGTTGCCCACAAACTCAGGCGCTTCCCAGGTGAGGGCGACATGACCATTGCCGTCGTAGGTGCCTGCAAGGTTACGCGGCGGCTCACAATAGTAGTTCATGGCCGTGGCATACACTACATTCTCGGGACACCAGGAGGACAGGTCACCACTGTTGTTTTCCACGTGATAGCCGTAGGTACCCGAACGCATGATTTGGTCGTCAAGATACGCATATCCCGTGACATCCGACTGGCACACCCTGCTACCGCGATACACGGTGAAGCGGCTGTTCTCGGTCGGGACTGTCCAACGCAAACGGATGTCGGTGCCCTCCGACTCGGCCACGAGGTTTTGAGGCGGCATCAGGCCCAAGCCTGTGTCGGCCACGGTATAAATCGCAAGGATGCCCTCGGGGCTTTCGACATCGAAAATGGAGCCTTCTCCGTTCTCGTTCTGATGGGTGGCCGTCACACGGATGCCTTGGCTCTCCGCATCGAAACCGGCATCCCAGAAGAAGCTCACCTCAGTGTTGGCCGGGACATATAGGTCGGCCTCGGCCTTGGTGCCCTCATAGATGGTGAGGTACTGGCTCTTCATCTCAGGAAGACTGTAGACCACTTCGAGCTCGCCGCCTTTGGTGCCATAGGGCGATTCGCAGGTGAGAGTGACATGGATGGTCTCATAGTTGCCCAAGATGACCCATTGCTCTGCATAGTCCGACAGCGTATCGCCGTGATAGGAAGCCACATAATAGGTATGGTAACCGTCGTCAGCATCAGTATAAGGCTGAACATAAGTGGTCTCGGTGAGATGTGTGGCCACCTCCAAACCGTCACGATAGACGTTGTAGCCATCCACATCGGGCATGGCGTCCCACGACAGCTCCACCTGATGCGACAAGCTGTTGACATGGGCGACGAAATGCGTTGGCGCAGCGATGTGGTTCAACGGGCCATAGGTAAAGCTCATGCGGTCACCCCTCACGCTGATATCATAGATGGCGCCTTGCCAGTCGATGGGTTCCCCATTGGTGAGGAAAAGAAACGGGTTGGTGACACGGCTGAACTCCGTTCTATTTCTCTCCTCGCAGAAATTGGCATGGTCGAGATCGCCGGCCTCGTTGACGTCGCCATCAGGGCGGAAGAGATATACCTCGTCAAATTGGTCTTCGCCGTTCCATCCAGCGTTGCCGTCAAAGCGGGTGTCAATACGATAGATCAACAGGCCTCCATCGGGCACATGTGAGTCAAACAAGTCGTGGTCGTTACGGTATTCGAGCAACAGCCATTGGTCGGCGTTAAGGCGGATCTTATAGGCGTTGCGGCGGTTGCCCTCCCACGACACAGCCTCCAGCTCGTAGGTGCCATAGGTATCGATCTCGGGGATGTCTGCAATCCAATTTCCATATTTATACTTGATGTAACTGCCTTGTTGTTGGGGCGGCTCAGCCGTACCACACATCAGGTCCCATGACCCCACGGGGTCGACGCCACCATTATAGTGATAGAGGTCGGGTGCGCCCAAGGAATGGCACATCTCGTGGCACAAGGTGCTGACGTTGAAATAGCCGCCTTGCTCCAGCTGCAGGTTGAAGTCAAACACCTGAAGGTCTTTCAACGGCACATAACGATCGTAGATGCACCAACGGTGAGGCCACAGTAACGAGGCCCACTCGCCCGGCGTGCCTTTGATGACGAACACCACATTGTCGACCAAGCCGTCGTCGTTGTAGTCGAGGTCGAGGGTGTCCGACACCTGGTCGGCCACATAATAGATGGCGCGTTCCAGCATCGAGAACTCACGGTCGGCCGTCTCGCCATTCTGGTATCCGATGGGATTGGTCTCAGGGTCGTAAGGCATATAGTACTCCTTGGGATAGATGTCCTCGTACGACAGGATGGTCTCGCCGTCAGGGATGGGATAGAGATAGGAACGCAAGTCCAGTTGGTTATAGGAGGCACGATGGTAAAAATTGCGCAAGGAGATGGATTCGTAGTTCGCCGCGTTGAACATCGAGTCGACGGCCGATGCCGGCGTGGTATGATAGGAGTCGCCAGCAAAGCGGATGAAGACCACCAAGTTGTTGTAGCGACCGTGGTTGGTCTCGCGAGTAGACCTCTGAGGCTGCTTGATGTATTGTTCACGGGCTTGTCGGCGGGCGTAATACTCCTGTTCAGAAATCAGCACCTTGGGTTGCAACCCGACAGCAGCAGGGTCGACGCTGTTCACCTTAAAGGCCGAAGGGACGACTTGACCATCAGCATCGTATGTGGCGTAATAGTAGTATCCGCCCTCCCCTTTCACGATGGTGAAGCCGTCGGCATCATGCAGGTAGTTGTAGAACTCGTCACCGGAAGCATAGCAATGGATGACCTCACCATTGGGCTGGGTCAGCATGACTTCCACGTTCCTCAAAGGAGCGGCCATGAGGCACTGCACAGAGAACAGCAGTGCGAAGAGAGCAAAAAAGAAAAACGGTCTTTTCATTTGTATCTAAAACTTAAGGGATTAAACGTGATTTTGTCAGCGCAAAGATAAATCTTTTGCGAAAAAACTTGACAAATATGCATTATTTTCCTAAATTTGCATTCTTAAACTCAAAAAACTGCGACCCATTATGGAAAAATTCATGGACAAACTCACCGCCAAAATCATGGCCAACGACGGTCTGAACGAGACCGAGGCAAAAGCCAAACTCAACTTGATCTACATCAAGATGAACCAGTCCGAAATCAAGGCATTCGTTGACGAATACACCGAATGGCTGATGACGGAAAAGAAGCTGAACTACAAGGCCATCCTGCAGACCCCCGACCGTCAGCTGCACGACATTTACGACACTGAGTTCAAGAAATAACAAAAACAAAAATGCCCATAGATTCCAACAGGAATGACATGGGTATTTTTGTTTTTATTCGCACTGAACGTTTCAGTGCCTCATATCATATAACTCGTCGAGATGGCTCTTCAGCCTCCGTGCCATGGGACGGAAGGTGTAGTACGTGATGGTGGCCGAAATGGGAGCGCCCACCAAAGGCACCACCTTACCCACGCCCTTGGCGAAACCTTCTTTGGTCATATTGATGCCAATCCACTGTGCTATCTTGATGGCATATTGCGCCATCAGCGTTTCCGAGAGTTTGATACCCGCGTTTTTTGAGACTTGGCTCATCACCTTCGTCAAGGCCTCCACCGCCAGTTTGTTGCCCATCATCGCGCCTACGAAGAGCGTCATAATATTCAGCGACTCATCATCGAGTTGTTTGTTGACATTGGTCAAGGCTGGCCAGCCGTACAGGTAGATGAGCTTCTGCATCAGCGAGAGGATATGGCCATAGAACTGCGTGATGTCGGCCGGGATAGAGCCCGCCATCCACCATCCTCCCGGCAAGCCCATCAGCGCCGAGGTGCCGCACACCATGGTGAGATGGTATTTGATGCACTGGTTGGCCAGCTTGTCGATCTCTTTCTTGTTGAGCACTCGCAACGGGCTGTCGTCCAAGGCCGTCATCACCTCCATCGGGGTGCAGAACTTGGAGAGCTCCTTGGTGAGGAACTCCTCACGGTTCACATGCACGAAAGGCAGCTTCAGGCTGGTCTCCAGCACCTTGTTCCACAAGGTCACGCTTTTTTCTTGGGTCTCTTCGGTCATTGTTCTTTGTTTTTTAGCGGACGCATGCGATGCGTCCCTACAAGTTAATACCCATATTTTTCCTTCCACTTCTCCCGCAGGTTCTTGCGCAATTCGCGCTCACGGGGGTTATCTTGTGGTTCATACAAAACCGTGCCAGAAATTTCATTTGGCAAAAATTCTTGCTCCACAAAATTGCCCTGATAGGCATGGGCATACTTGTAACCATCAGCGTAGCCAAGGTCTTTCATCAATTTCGTTGGGGCATTGCGCAGGTGCAAAGGCACGGGCAAGTCGCCCGTCTCGCGCACCAAGGCCTGTGCCGCGTCGATGGCGGCCACGGCGGCGTTGCTCTTGGGCGACGAGGCCAGATAGGTGACCGTCTGCGCCAAGATGATACGACTCTCCGGCCAACCGATCTTGTTCACCGCATCGAAACAAGCATTGGCCAACAACAAGGCATTGGGATTGGCGTTGCCGATATCCTCGGATGAGAGAATCAGCATACGTCGGGCGATGAAGAGCGGGTCCTCCCCTGCCTCAATCATGCGGGCTAGGTAATACAGCGCCGCGTTGGGATCGCTGCCGCGCATCGACTTGATGAAGGCCGAGATGATGTCGTAGTGCATCTCGCCCTGCTTGTCGTATTTCACAAGGTTGCTCTGAATGCAGTTGGTGGTGAAATCATTGGTAACAACCAGTTCCTCTGCAGCCATGTCCAAGTCATTCAACGAAGTGACAACCAGTTCTATGGCATTGAGCAACTTACGCCCATCGCCACCACTGATCTGCATCAAGGCTTCAGGTTCCTTGACGGTGATTTTCTTACCAAAATCGTATTCCAACGCCTTCACCGCCTTATCCAAAAGGATCTGCAAGTCCTCTTTCTCCAACGACTTGAGCACATACACCTGACAGCGTGACAGCAAAGGCGAAATGACCTCAAACGAGGGATTCTCCGTTGTGGCACCAATCAAGGTAACCAGACCACGCTCCACGGCACCAAGCAACGAGTCTTGTTGTGACTTACTGAAACGGTGGATTTCGTCAATAAATAAAATAGGTGCCTCGGGTGCCATGCGTGCCCGGTCGATGACCTCACGCACTTCCTTCACGCCACTGCTGACCGCGCTCAACTGGAAGAACTGACGCTTTACTTGCTTGGAGATAATGTAGGCCAAAGTGGTCTTGCCCACGCCTGGCGGTCCCCAGAAAATCATGGAAGGCACGCGTCCACTCTCAATGGCACGACGCAACACGGCGTTTTCGCCGATGATGTGCTTCTGCCCGATATAGTCGTCAAGTGTCGTGGGCCGCAGGCGTTCCGCTAATGGGATAGTCGATTGCATTGAATAATATTTTGCGCAAAAATACTACTTTTTATGCTTTTGACTTTGCTCTTTTCTAAGTCTTCCCTGCAATGACAACATGGATGATATGAAAGAATAGTCATAACCTGTTTTAAAGACCGCCTTAGGAAGCTGCTTTTTCAACAATTCCAGAGGAGCATTTTCCGATTCATTCAGCCGCACACTGATGGAATCCACTTGCACTTCTTCCCACGACTCCGGCATTTCGATATTCAAAGGCTCCCAATCAGGTCCAACGCGAATTGGCCTATACTTTACATCATCTTCATGACCTATTATCGTAGCATCAAGGCACAACAATTTGATATGTTTCAGCCCTTCAATCTGCTCAAAGACATTGCCGTTTTTTATATGAGCAACCCAACCGTCACCAGTATTGAAGTACCAAGCATTATCCAAGGTGACATCATCAAAATGTTGCAACAGATTACGCCGTTCTTCCTCGCTTATTTTTCCCTCTACCCTCAACTGCTCAATGTTTAAATCCCAAAACCATTCGGGGAAATACGGTTTTTCCCTAAAATCGATCTCAAGTTTTCGAATGGGAAGGGTATCGAATTGGCGCAAGGCAACAGGAAGATTCTGAACAAAACGCAAGGAATAACCTTCTTCATTTTCCATTTTCAGTTTTTGGACCTCATTACCAACATCTTTCACTCGCACCATCCAGCCCATCTTAGGCGTTAGCATATAATTCTCGTTGTTTTGTGCAAGTCCCACAAAACCAGCCCACAACTCCACAAATGTCTCCTCTCCTGTCATCATGTTGAACACTCTGGCATCCACCTTAACCATCTCATCCGGCAAACGATCTATATTGTTCAAATACAGCGTATCCAACGGCAGCCTTTTTTCATAACGATCATATGGGAAAAACTTGGCCATCCAACCATCGAGACATTCCGGGCTGCCATACGCTTTCTTGGTATGCACCCGAAACATATTTCTCCAGAACCGTTTGTTAGTTTCGCCTTTTGAAGAAGCAACAATCTGTCTCAGAACAGGTTCAAGTTCATCTATCCACCAATCCAAGTCATAATCCCTCAATTGCATCGCTTTGTCATACACACGCTGCCAGTCATCCGGCGTTCCCTCCAAAACGACATACGGGATACCACAGCCAATCATAGCCGCCGTGAACACAAAATAATCCTTAACCGCGCTCATAAGAGTGATTTCCGAAGCGATTCTTTCGACCTGTGTCGTGGTGGAGAAATCCGCCTTGATGATTTCCGCGATATCACCCTTGGTATTCTCCGCTATCTTTATCGAAAACGAATCAACGGCCTTTTCCCAGTCAATCTGCTCGATAAACTCAACATCACAAATACAAGTCAACTCTTTTTTTCCTTCGAAATCAACCATGCGGTCGCGCAAAGCCTCGGCATTGGCATTCACATGATGAGAAAAGCCTTGGGCTATCAATACCCAAATCATATCCGGAGACAATGTTATCGGACGATGGTGCCAATATGCCTCACGCATACCTGAAATGAAAGAATGGCTGCCAAATGTAACAAGACTATCTGCATCAACTTTCAATGCCAACAGGCCATAATCCACATGAATACCTTTTTTTTCTATGGCATACTTAGTCAAGCCGGCATCTTCTTCTATAAAAGTCTTGAAAATATCCTCGGGAGATTGAACGGGCAACAAGGAATCTGGCTTGGACAATCTCTCTATCTTAATGGTAACTTGAGCCTGCAAGGGGAAAGCGATTCCCAAAAGCACCAACAACACGAACGAAAGATATTTTTTCATTGGATTTATTTTTTGCAAAAATAACAATTTCAAACGACTTTTTTTCATCAGGCCATAAAAATAGTATTTTTGCCACAAAAGTATTTCACCAATGAAAAGCATCAAAGCCCTTCTTATTATCGCCCTGTTGGCCGCTTTCGGCCAATCGCAGGCTTGCACCAACTTCCTGATCACCAAAGGCGCCAGCGTCGACGGCTCCAACTTCATCAGCTATTGCGCCGACTCGCACATTCGCTACGGCGAGCTCTACTTCACCCCTGCCGCCGACTGGCCAGCGGGCAGCATGCGCGTGTGCTATGACCGTGGCACCAACGCGCCACGTGGCAGTGTGCCCCAACCACCTCATACCTACCAAGTGGTGGGCTACATCAACGAGAACCAAGTGGCCCTTGGCGAGACCACCTTTGGCGGTCGCGAGGAACTGATGGACCCGACTGGCATCGTGGATTACGGCAGCCTCATGTTCATCGCATTGGAACGCAGCCGCTCGGCTCGTGAAGCCATCAAAGTCATGGCCGACCTCGTTGAAGAATACGGTTATGGCTCCGACGGCGAGTCGTTCAGCATCAGCGACGCCAACGAGGTGTGGTATATGGAGATCATGCCGAAAGGCTACACGCCTCAAGTGACCAAGACTGGCGATACCATCAACGCTGACCGTGGTGCCGTGTGGGTGGCCATCCGCATCCCCGACGGTTATGTAAGCGGTCACGCCAACGCAGCACGCATCACCACCTTCCCTTTGCGCAACGGTAAGACCTCCATCACCGACAAGGACTGGAAAAAACTGTACAATGAGCAAGTCGAAGTAATTTACAAGCACGACATCATCGACTTTGCCCGCCGCAAGGGATATTTCAGTGGCAAAGACAAAGACTTCGACTTCTCGGCCGCCTATGCCCCCGTCGACTTCAGCGCCGCCCGCGTGTGCGACCTTCGCGTATGGACCATGTTCAACAAGGTCTGCGACGGCATGGATGAATATTGGGACTATGTCACAGGCAAGGACTTGACGCATCGTATTCCGCTGTACATCAAACCCAACCGCAAAATCAGCCTCAGCGACATGATGGCGTTCCAACGTGACCACTTCCAAGGCACCGAGCTTGACAAGACCAAAGACGTGGGAGCAGGACCTTTCGGCTCGCCTTTCCGCTTCAACCCCTTGTATTGGGAATACGATGGCAAGCCTTACCTCAACGAGCGCAGCATCGAGGTGGTGCAGACGGGTTTCTCCTTCATCGCCCAAAGCCGTTCGTGGTTGCCTAACCCCATCGGAGGCATCATCTGGTTCGGCGTCGACGACACCAACTCGACGGTCTACACGCCCTTCTACTGCTCCATTAGCGAGGTGCCGATTGAATACCGTGTGGGCAACGGCGACATGCTGACCTACAGCGAGAATGCCGCCTTCTGGGTCTTCAACCGCTTGGCACATTTCAAATACTTGTTCTACAACCGTGTCATCGACGACATCCAAGCCGTGCAAAACGAGTTGGAGCGCGGCTATCAAGAGCAGGTCAACTACGCCGACTCACAGGCCTTGAGCCTCTATGCGCAAGACCCGAAACAGGCCATTGCCTACCTCACCGACTTCTCCAACCAAGCGGGGCACAACACCGTGGCCACATGGAAAGAATTAGACAATTACCTGTTGGTCAAATACCTGGACAGCAACGTAAAGCAAGAGGAGAACGGCCAATTCAAACGCAACGGATACGGCTATCCTGCCAAACCTAAACAACCAGGATATCCCGATTCATGGAAAAAAGCTGTGATTGAAGAGACGGGGGATCAGTTCAGAAGGCCATAAACGCCTTGATCTCGTCCTCGTCCATATTCCGGAAACCGTATTCGTGAACCACCTTGCCGTCTTCCATAAACACTATGGTAGGCAGGTTGCCATTGACAGCCTTCAGCATGCGAGCATCGGGATACAGCACGTCGCGATAACGTGCCGACTCCGATAGTTCGTAGAACCTGGAGACATCCTCTTCGTTACCCATGAAGAGATAGGTGATCCTATCATCCGGGAAGCCATGAAACTGCTGCATCAGCGAGAGCTTGCGTGCCGCCATCTGGCAGTATTCACAGCCTGTGGAGAAGAAACACACAATCTGTTTCCCTTCATCCAAATGCAGTTTGTCCAAAGGCGCGTCGCCCAACATCCCATCGAACAGCTCCACTTGAAGGTTGTGTTCAGGATCGGCGTTTGCCAGGTTATCGGGCGGTGAGGCCACAAAGACACCGATGGTAGAGGCCATGATGGCAAGGCTCAATATCAGCCAGCGGAAAGGCGTCTTCCAGTTTTCCATCTTGTAGATGGCAAGCAAAAGCACCATCAGCACCCCGTTCTTGACGAGGCTCTGCTTGGGGTCGAGCTGGAGGTAGTCGCCGAAGCAGTGGCAACTGTCGGTGCGACCCAAATGCAAGGCATACCATAATAATAAGGTATAACCGACCATCATGGTCATGCTCCCCCACCAATAGAGTTTATGCAGGGTATGCGAAATCAAGCCTATGCCAAGCACCAACTCAAGGATGATGGCCAGACGGGCGACGATGAACGAGAAGTTAAGGCTGAAAAAATGATAGCTGTAGACGTAAAGCTCGAACCTATCCATGTCGAGCAGCTTCAGCACCGCCGACACGATGAACACCAGGCCCAAAAGGACCTTCAAGGCCGATTGACCAAGCGAACGGGACAAAACAAAGGTTAGGGTTTGTGGTTGGGGTTGTTATTGTTACCGAACAAGTCATCCCACCAATGATGCTCCTCGCCCGTCACCTCTGCTTCCGAGACCTCGGTGCAGATCACCTGACCCCAGCCCACGATTTCCTTCGACTTGTCGGAGCAGGAAGAGCCATCCTCTATGGTGTAATAATCCTGTCCCAAGTCAATGACTTCCTCATTCTGTATGGTGGTGCATTTGCAGTAACGCGTCTTCTTGCAGGAAGGCAGAACCACAATTGCCAAGGCGATTACTATAATCAGAATCTTTTTCATCTCAGAATATTTTTCACTGCAAAAGTACAATTTTTTGCCATTGCTTTGTAAAAACGCTCAAAAAATCATAATATTGCAGTTGTAATTAATAACCCCTAAAACAATATCCTATGAAAAAGAACTTTATCCTCACACTCATCATTGCCGTGATGACTTCGGGCAATCTCTTGGCCCAACATCACGCCGTCAAGACCACGACTGAGCCCAACAAGGGCGCAACCCTTGAATATGGCATCAGCGAACCATCGACCGACAGGGCCACGACCGACGACCCGACCGTCTTATGGCAGAAATACGAGAGCGGTGCCATGCCCGACGACGTCTTCTACATCGACGCCACAGGCGACTACCTCGTGTATTATGGCCTCAACCAGAAGCGCGTCACCCTCTTCGACGCCCAAGGCGAAGTGAAATGGGAGAAGCCCATCTCTTCGGGTGGTCGTGCCGCCGTCTCACTCATGGGCAACGCCATCGCCTATTCTGACGACAACGAGCTATATGTGGTTAACATAGAAGGTACGGAAATCTTCCATGAGACCTTCGACTATCCCGTTTCGCACTTCAAACTCGACTCGGATGGCACCAGAATCTTTGTCACATACGGTCGTTATGAGGACAGCTATTACGCCATCGCCTGTTATGGTTTCGGCGTCACCAAAAGCGACCCGATTTGGGTCGTCAGCGACCTGACTGTCAACCCAGTGGGCATCAGCCTCTCGAAGAACAACGCCCGACTCGTGGTCGCCTTTGCACAGGGCTACAAACAGATTTGGGTCATCGACCCGATGACGGGCGACATCCTGCAGAACGACCTCTATTACTACGACAACTCCCCCAGCCAAGACCCCGCCTTGAGTGCCAACGGCGACTACCTCGCCTACGCCGACTTCAGCGGCATGGCCTACCTCTACCATTGGAACGGCGAGCGTTACGAAAGCGTGTGGACCGCTAGCATCGCCGGCCCTGGCGCCACCTCCACCTGGGGCTGCGCCAACGCCATCTCCGACGACGGCAGCCTCATCGCCATCGGCACCCTCGACTTCGTCAGTTCAGGCTACGATGGCTGCTGCTACCTCTTCAACAACTACTCCAACGAGCCTATCTGGACCTATACGGGCTGCGGCGACGAGGTGACCCAAGCCGCCATGAGCGACGACGGCAGCGTCATTGGCTTCGTCACCTGGGGCCCCATGGACCACTCCACGCCCGACTTCTTCCTCTTCCGCAAACAGAGCGGCACCCCGATCGCCGAACTCACCACGCCTGGCTCGATGGAGCACATCGACATCTCTGCCACTGGACTATACACCATCATTGGCGGCAAGGCCGTCCACTGCCGCGAGATGGGCAGCGGTAGCCGTGTCTACGCCATCCAAAGCATTGCCGACAACATGGGTATCCTGAATGGCATAGTAAACTTGGAAGGCACCGAAAACAACAGCGGTGTCACCATCACCATCAATGAACTTGAGGACTATTTCGAAACCACCGCCGAAGACGGTAGTTTCACCATACGCGCCATCCCTGAAGGCAGTTACAGTGTCACTGCCGGCATTCCTGGATACCTCCCTGTAACAGAGAACATCTCCATCAGCGGCGGTGAGATTACGACCCTCAACATCAACATGGAAGCCGTCGGCACACCCATCTCCGACCTCTACGCCTCGCAAGGCGCTTATGATTATGTGGAGCTGACTTGGAGCGAACAAGATGGCGCCACCGGCTACAACATCTACCGCAAAAACACCCTCAACGCACCCTTCGGCGAGCCCATGGCCACCATCGGCACGGGTGAAGGCTATTTCGAGGACCACACCGCCATACCAACGCAACAATACTATTACACCGTCACGGCACAGCTCGACGAGGAGTTGCAGACCCCCTACTCCAACATCTGCCTCGGCTATGCCACCACCGCCTACATCACCCACACCATCGACGTCTATGACGGCACTGCCCCCACCATCGACGGCATCATGAGCGATGGCGAATGGAATGACGCCTTCCGCGTCGAGGTGAGCAACTACCTCCTGCCTGTCGAGATGGGCAGCGTCACACTGCACCTCAAGATGGACGACAACTATCTCTACGTCTGCTCCGAGAACCGCATGGACACTGAGTGGAACAACAACGACGGCGTGGCCTTCTACATCGACGACAACAACGACGGCACCTACCCGCCACAAGGCGACGACAGCGAGGGTAACTACTGGATGTACTACGGCACGCCCAACACCGTGCGCTACCGTCCCATCTACGATAACGGCGGCGTGGGCACCGTCATCAACCTGCCTGAGGAAATCATCGCCTGCGACATGAGCCAAGGCTACGAGACCATCGAGTTCGCCCTGCCCTTGGGCAACGACGAGACCTGGAAACTGAACACCGACAACGGCAGCAGCGGTCTCTACCTCTTCGTGCGCGATGCCGCCACGGCCACCATGTTCGGCAAGTGGCCTGCCGAGAACAACGAGACCTTCGCCCCGACCTACTACGGTGTGATGAACTACCACGTAGAGAATGCCGTTCCCGAGCCACCCACCAACCTCCGCATCGACGAGGCAGTGAACGCGCAAGGCGTCTACACGCCCATCATGTGGGACATGCCCGTGATGAACGACTTCGACCACTTCAACCTCTATTTCGTGGACAACCCAGACCAACACGAGGAAGTCTACGGCACGCAATGGATCTTTGAGGTTGACGACGAGGAGGAAGTGAGCATCTACGTCACCACCGTCGACCAGGCGGGACAAGAGTCTGTGCCTTCGGAGACCTTGACCTTCCGTCCCGGCAGCGAGAACGTGAACGAATACGGACAGGCCAGCCTCAGCCTCTACCCCAACCCGACCCACAACGTGCTCAACCTCAATGCCGACCTGCAAGGCCGCACCGAGGTGATGGTCCTCGACATGAACGGCAAGACCGTAAAGCATTATGTGGTCAACGGGCTCAACGAGATGCGCCTCAACGTGAGCGACCTGCAGAGCGGTGTGTATTTCATCCGCGTGAGCAACGAGACGACGAATGCCGTAGGTAAGTTCGTCGTAGAATAAACCATCTGGGTTTGTAGAGACACGATTAATCGCGTCTCTACAAACTCGATTCCATGCAACAGCACCGTCACACTTTGGCGGTGCTGTTTATATTACATCGTTTTTTTCTATTTTTGCAAGCGTGAAAACAAAGAGTTTGGTCATAGGAATAGTGATGGGAATAGCCTTAGCTGCCTGCTCACCCTCGGTTAAGGTCCCTGAGCCTGAGGTTGCTGAGCAAAGTCGAAGCATCGAAACGCCGACATCAGAACTATGCGCCATCGACAGTCTGATGTGGCGCCAGCCCGACAGTGCTTTGGCCAAGCTGCAGCGGTTTGTGGCAAGCCCAGCGGCCGACAGCCTCGATGTTTTTATCGGGCATTACTGCCAACTGCTGATCTCGGAATTGCTATATAAGAACGACTGGGGGCAAAGCAACCGTAAGGAGCTGCTGCAGGCGGTGGCCTATTTCGACAGCCTCGTGCGGCTGACTCCCCCTTTGCAAAGGGGGCTGGAGGGATTAAAAAACACACCTACCAACCAAAACGACAACCTCGTCTTCCTTGCCGCCCGCGCCCACTACATCAACGGTGCAGGCTATTACGAAAAAGACAGCGTGGTGAACGCCTGTGCAGAATACCTGAAGGCTTTGGAGGTGATGGAGGAACATTTTGAAGAAAAGGAACGGGTAGGGAATATGGCGAAGTTTATGGCCTTAACCCATGGACGTCTTGGTGAAATGTTTGAGGAACAATTGTTGGCCGAACCAGCCATTGCTTGTTATAAACAAGCATTGTTTTATTGCCGACGAGAGCCAACATCTAAATATGGAATACCTGTTTTGCTATATCATTTGGGGATACAATATGACATTGTTGACCAAAAAGACAGCGCTGCTTTCTATTATGATGAAGCATTAGCGAACATGCCTGATTTTGACAATCTCCATTATAGAGACCTCATGTCGAATAAAGCCATATTTGCCTTTTATAACTTGGACTATAGTTCGGATTCCGTTATTAATATTCTAAAACACTTGGTCACACTCTCGGCAGATGAAGAGGAAAGAACAACCAGATTATTGACCCTTGGCCATATATTATTTGAAGACAAGCAGTATGATTCTTCACGTGTGTATTTGGAAACCGTATTTGAACAACAAGAAGACATTACATCCAAGATGATAGCTGCGGAGAGATTAAGTAGCATATACCAAATGGAAGGGGATTCCATAAAAGCCCAAAAATATGCTTCGTTTCTCGTTGGCTTAACGATGTCGGAAATTGAAAAGAAAACAGAAGCATCGAAAGAGAATGAAATGTTCAAAGACTATTTGGCTCAAAAACAAAAGAAGCAGGCCGTAATTGAACGAGAAAAAGCCGTGAAGAGAGCCTTGTTGATAATCATTCCCATAGCCGCTGTAGTTGCTTTGGTTGTCTTCATTGATGCAAAACGCAGAAACAAGAAGCAGCTGAAGGAGCAACAAGCGGAAGCGAAAAAGCTGTTGGAAGAAAAGGACAAGCAGCACGCAGAAGTCCTTGAAGCCGAGCGACAAACCCACCGGATGGAGCAAGCCGCCATAGCGGGCCGGCTGAAACGGAGCAACCAGGAACTGCGAGAACTGAAGGGCCAGATCAAACACTTGGATGATTTGGCTGCAAAAACCGAAGCGGCCGCCTCGTTCAATGAAGAACCTATATGCCGCCTCATCATGGAGCGGGTGAACGAAGGGCAGTTTAAGGCGAAAATAGATTGTGAGCTCTATAAGTCATACGCTTTGGACAAGCAGCAGCTATTGGACTTGCGTGTGGCTGCCGACCTTCACTTTAGCAAGTTAACGCTCCGTCTCAGGAAGACATACCCAAAACTCACCAATATTGATATTGACTATTGCTGCCTCTATCTGCTCAACCTGACCCACGCCGATGTTTCCGCGTTGATGCAACGCGCCTATAACACCGTGGTTGAGCGCGACAGCAAAATCCAGAAGATATTGGGCAGCGAAAAACCGCTTCCCGTTATCTTGATGGATATAGCTCATAATCCATCATCTACTTGATTGGCAAGATATTAAACAAAAATACCGAACCTTTCCGAACCATCATTTTCTTGCAAGGTTATTAGAGCCCCAGTAGTTTTACATCGTGATTTTAAATCTAATACACGATGAAAAAAATAACAACATTGATTCTGATGCTCTGCTTGGTTCTTTCGGGAGCATTTTGCTACGCCAGTGCCGTGGCCAGAACGGAAACAAAAGAAGAAGGAGCCATTTTAATAAAGCAGAAAGCTCACCATGGAGGTGTTGATAAGAGCGGAAGCATTGCTCCTTCAATTAATGGAAACGTGCTGACTGTGGTCTTCACCGAAAACCTCGGTCAAGTGAACATTGAGGTCACTACTTCCACGGGCGGTTATGTTCAGGCTAATTCCTGCATTACCCCTAATGGCATCCAGTTCTACATCCCCAATGCAGGGAATTACGTTGTCACATTTACATTCTCCAATGGAGATGAGTATTATGGTGAGTTTACGGTAACGGATTAAGAAACCACTGAAACGATGAAGGAGCAGACCAAATTCATTCGATAAAGCCTCCGAAGTGAGGCCATATATAATAAGGTGCTTGAAGAGCAAAAGCTATTGTGGAAGATCGCACTGCTCTTGAAGCACCCGAAGCAAAACGAACTACATTAACTGCGGGCCAATGCCCGCGGTATCCCTTGCCCGTTTTTGCGCTGCAAAGATAGGGATTCCATGCGAGACGGGCGGAAAAAAAGAATCAAACAACAACAATTTCAAATTAAAGACACAACAAAATGAAAAGATTCTCCAAAACCCTGGCTGCAGCATTGATCATTGTTGCAACAGCGGCAGCCTTCATGGTTGGTTGTAAGAAAGAACAGATGCCCGAAGCCATTGAAGCAAGGGAAGACGAGACCACGCTTGCCCGCATCATGGACTTCAAGTGCCAGCTGGAAGCTGTCGAAGCAACACCCAACGAAAAGACGGCCGCATATATGAGCGTTGCCGATGCCGTTTGGAACGTCGAGGCTCTGTTCAATTTCACCTATGCCTATCCCGACGAGACATACAGCCAGACGGTCAGCTGCGATACCACGCTTAATCTGTACGTCTGCGCCAACGACTCCGTACTGCTTTCCGATCTGTCCGCGTTCTATGGTCAGATGTTCACTGCCGTCCAGACGCTTTACCAAGCCGTCGACTTGGACGACAAGCAGTTCCTTATCCTCGACGTGGAGGCAGGCGAGCGCCATGGCAGCCTTCAAGCCGTCACGCTGCACACCATTCAGGGAAGCGTGACCTCGACCCCACAACCTTCGCCCGACCCGCCGCAACCTTGGAGAGGGCCTTTCACCAACGGGCTCACATGGTACTACGGTAAAAACGGTGGTACGAGCAACGGCCAGTTCCAAGGCACAATGGACGCCGCCGACACTCTGACGCGAACACTGAACGCAAGGCTGGTGCCGCAGGCTCCCGAGAACTGCGAGTACTATTACACGAACATCCTTGGCAAAACATCCCAACAGCCCGTCATTTACCCGTTCTCACACGATTGGTTCCCAAACATAGCCTCCCACCATTGCGAGTTCTACAGGGCCAACCCCACGCCAGACGACTACTGGCTCGACCCTGACCTGATGAACTTCCATTACTACGGGGAATGCCAACTTGTACTAGTGGAGTTCCGCAATGGCGAGGATCCTGTGCCGTCGACCCACTCGTTGTTCCAGGTTCGCGTTTGGGATTATGATACTGATACCGTGATAGGCCACCATACCGAAGCCCTGTATGGCATCCGCGGCGTCGTCGCCCATGAATGGGGAGACAGGGAGCATCTATAATCAACGAGGAAAGGGTATACCATCATGAAAAGGCTTCTGCGACTCTTTTGCCTGCTGGCCCTCGGCCAGCCCTTGATCGCCCAGGAATGGGTGGTCGACGTGCCCTACAACATGGGTTTCATGCGCGACATGATACCTGTCGACGCGGGCGAGCATATCTTGGGCATTGGCGGCACCAATGTCAACTACCGCTACGACGGCCTTGTGCTCATGGTCGAGAAAGACGGCCAGTACACCGACCGCCAGGTCCATCTGCCCGGCATGACGCTCCAATACCACAGCGCCGTCCAACTCGACGACGGCAACTACATGGTCTTCGGCCTCTGCGACGACAGCCTGCGCGACCCCCTTTTTCAACAGTATCTCCGCGTTGACATTTTCAACGACAAGCTCGAGATCATATCGTCAAAGACCTATGACGTGGACGACGAGACCTTCGACTACTTCTATAACACCAACAATAACACCATGATGAAGTCCGTCCTTTCCAAGTCGGGCATTGTCGTCCTGGCCTGTGCGCCTACCTTATATGACGATTCGGGGACTTATCCCGCGTACAGGCAGAGGATGCGCATCTATGAGTTCAACGCGGACGGCGACATCCTGAGGGCGGCCGACGACGACAAAAAAGTGTCGTGCATCAACGAGCTCTTCTACGCCCCTCATTCCGACAATCTGATGGCCAAAGTAAAAGGGGCTTTCCCGCCCAGCGACGCGACGGGCATTTATATTGTCGACACGAGCCTCGCCGTCGTTGCTCGCAAGGACTTCTTCCATCTCACCGGTGGGCTCAACCCGTATGGAGACCGTATCTGGGATGCGACTTGCGAGGGCAGGTGGTTCGACGACGACTGCGTCATCTACGACGCCTATACGATCCGCTATGACGGGAAGGACGACCCGCGCTTCACCTTCTACTACGACAAGCTCTACAAGCTGGATTCGGCGCTCAACATACACGCAGAGCTGCGCCTGCCGCCTTACGACTCCTGCTCGTTCTCACCAGAGGGCACCTCGACGGCGTACGTCGACGACTCCACCATCTTCGCCTTCACCTTCTGCAGTTTCTCCGTCTATGACCAGGACATGCAGCAGCTCAACGTCGCATTGGTCGACAAGGACCTCAACCTGCTCGGGCGCAAGGTCATCAGGAAAGACGACGTGATGTACAGCATGTGGGCTCCGCCGGCGGCCTTCGACGACGGAGGATGCCTCGCCTTCGTCCGTTCTTGGAACGGCATCTACTATCAGGATGAGCCTTTCAAGCGGAACCAGCTCATGAAGTTCCGCCGCGCGGACATCAACATCACCTGGGACGTGGTGCAGGAAGACGGCATGGCGACAGGGCTGTCGCCCTATCCCAACCCCACCAACGGCATCCTCAACATCCCGACAGGCGATACAGACGTCCAAGCCGCCAGGCTTCAAGTCTTCGACATGAAGGGCGGACAGTGGCTCGACTGCGCCATCGACAGGCCCGGTAACCTCATCACCGTCGACACGCGAAACCTCGAGGCAGGCATGTACGTCTACAAAGTGGTGTCTGGAAACCGTGAAATCACCAGCGGCAAGTTTGTAAAGGAATGAACTGAAAACACAAAAACACAAAAACACAATATGAAGCAACTAAGGAACATATTTTTACCTAGTGGAGCGGACAATACAACGGCGTGCTGCTCTACGACCGTGGCTTCACCGGACACGAGCACCTGTATGCTTTCGGCTTGATCAACATGAACGGCCGCATGTATGACCCGCAGATGTCGGCGTTCCTCTCGGTGGATGCCTACGTGCAGAGCCCCGAAAACTCCCAAAGCTTCAACCGCTATACCTATTGCATGAACAATCCGCTGAAGTATGTCGACCCGAGCGGATGGGTGATGGTGGGTGGCATGACACCAGGTAATCCCTTCCACGAGAATTGGAGCGTGAACTATGGGGTTCCTGTTCATGGTTCCAGCGATTTCAATAATGCATATTACAAGTTGAACATGGCTTTGTATGGAAACATGGATGGGTTATGTGGGGGAGGACCGTATGAAAGTGGAGGCATGGGAATTCTTTCGTCATACCAAGCTGCAATGAAGTACTACCAAAGCGCTTCTCCCAATATGGTTTGGTCTTTTTCCCATTTGATAAACAACTATGTCAACAACCCATCAGTCTTTAACCGACGGGAACTTTTGGACGCTGGTGTAACCGATTACACCTACAAAACATGGTGGACGGCAGAGGGACAGGGCGGCTACCGATACAGTTTAACGCTTAATCATGGTACGTATAACTATGGTAGCGACAATTATTACTATGGATATAAAGGTTTTTCTGATGTTACCATTGGCGGGATGGATTTGTCTGGAGCTAAATCTACAGATTTAAACAAAGCCAACCTTCTTGCCCAAACTTTAGGTGTACCTATGGGTTCTATCTCAGAGGGGTTTGAAATGGCAGCCAAGGCATACCATAACGTGCCTTTGCTAAAAGCTAAAAGCGGGCTTAGCAAACCACAATATGTGAGTGCTTTGACGAAAGAAGGTAATGCTATTTTAAAATTTCATAAAATTGCAGGAAAAGCATGTTTTGCATTGTCAGCAGGCATTGAATTTGTTCAAATGATTGATTATCATAATAATGGTGGTCAAGACAATAATGTATATTTCAAAGGAGGTCTTGATGTTGTCATGGGATTAGTAGGATTATCTGGTCCGATTGGTTTTGGTATTAGCATGGTCTATTTTGTAGCCGATTTTGCTACGGATGGATTTTATGGTTGGGGTAAAATCAAATATTGATTGGAGGTGGGTCATGAGACTCTTGGAATATCTGTTTTTCAAATACTATTATTTTCAAGTCAAAGTTGGCGATGAAAACATAGCTGAATATTCAGCCCTATTGTGCATTTGTGTGATTATTGAGTCCCTCTATGCTGATGTTTTGGGATTTTATTTCTTTTTTATCCCATCAAGTAGGAATTACTCGGTACCTAGCATTTATAGCGTGATAACTCTGTTTGTTTTATCATTTGTCATTTTATACTTATTGTTGGTACACAAAAACAAATATGAATTTATACTTGAGAAAAACAAAGTGAGATTGAAAGGGAAAAAGAATCTTGGAGCGATATTATTTTTTGTCGTTCCGATAGTTTTGTTCTTCGTGGAGTTGTTTGTTGCTATAAAACTTAAACCTTAATCATCATGCTTTTCTTAGAATATCTGTTTTTTAAATATTACAATTGGGCTGTAAAGGTTGGAGATGGAGATATTCCCTCGATCACATCCGTATTTTGTATTGCCTTTGGCATTATGTTGTATGTAATAGATATTACTATGGTGATGCTCTTTTTTATCCTACCAAAAATCTCTTTTAAGTTGTCCAAATACTTTTTTATCATAGTTGGTGCCATCGTATTTGTTGTTTTATATATAATGCTCGTAATAAAAGGCAAGGATGAAAAAATAATGGAAAAACACAAGGAAGAATGGACAGGGAAGAAACATTTAGGGGCAATATTATTCCCAATAATAGCCTTTGTTTGGTTTAACGTCAACTGGATAATAAAAATGCTAATGAACCAAGGAAAATTGTAAAGGCTATGAGGTTTTTGGAATTAAAGGTTTACACGAACCCGTCCTGGCGGATTTGCAATCCGCCAGCCTTGAATATCAGCATTTGTAATGCGAGAAAAAAGGCTTGTGTAATTGTATGAAAACCATTATCTTTGCCACCGAAACAAGAAAAAGCCATGAGAGCCAGTGTTAACATAGGGGATTGCAAATCCCCGAGTTCAGCCCCAGCGGATTGCAAATCCGCTGGAACGGGAGATTACATCATCACCTTTACCCTCCCTAACGGAGATGAATATTATGGTGAGTTTACGGTATCAGACTAAACAATTAAAGTTAAACAATTAAAACCTTACAATCAACAATATCATGAAAAACTCTGGAAAGAGCATTATCAACTCACTATTTGTTATGGATTAAAACATGGTGGCTCACTACCTGGTTCAAACGACGAATAAATGGATAACAATGGACGTGCTTAAACAATTATACCATGAAAAAGACAATAATAATCATTATCAACTTGCTGATTGCCACTTGTGTTACACAAGCTCAGGACTACACTTGTGACTCTCTGCTGGCTCGTGTAGACTCTCCCTATGAAGAAGTAAATATCAACTTCACCAATTCATTCAACACGAACATGCGCGATGGAAGCATCCTGACCTGCATCCCGACAAAGTCGCTAATCAACCATCAATACGTTGACTATGGCGATTGGTTCTACAAGACCGATCCCCAAAATCTTTGTGTAATCGACTCAACTTTCGTGGAAGCGGATTTAGATTTCGGTGAAGATTGTAAACATGTCTTGTTGGCTCCCGACCCCAGGAACGACGGATATATCCTGGCGAAGCTCGTATATAGCGACAAGATTTCCTCCGATTGCAAGTCTTGGCTCCGGATCAACCACATAGATGACGCGCTGAACATACAAGCGCACGGAGATGCTCTCATGGTGCCATTGGATAGCACTTACATACAAAGCTTGAATAGCATTTGGCTTGAAGACGAAAGCATCATGCTGATGTACATTAAAGACTATTTTTACACACCAATCGTCGCCCGCATAAGTTTGGACGGGACTATACTCAGCAGGAATGAATTCGACTCCCTGTTTGCAGGTGAGTGGTGGCATGGCATGGGTGTTTATAATGACACACCTCGAGAATATGCTATTTACGATTGGGCAGTCACCGAGAACGACACTTGCATTGTACTTCACGTGCTCGACTCTTTGCTGAACCTAACAGAAACCTTAACGCTGAATAGCCATGAAGGAGATGTCTATATGGTTCAGCCAGGCATCAGCCCCGTTTTGAGCATCCAACCTTTTAGCATCTTTCCTTTGGACGATGGTTCTTTTATCGAATACTATAGATACATGAGGCACAATCTAACCAGAAATGGAGCTTGCTTGATGAAAGTGGACAAAAACACCCATGAATGCTTGTCTAATGTCCAATTTGAGTCCTTCCCCGTCTATACGAACCCAAACCGAATGGGCTACCCGATAGGGATAGGAAAGGCCGACGACGGGAATATCTATTTTGCCTACCGCACCAACAATAATGACAACAGTACTGTTGGTTGGATTGGGATAGCGAAACTTGATCCTGATTTAAACATTCTTTGGCAACGGTATTGTTTCGGGTCTTGGTCTGCACCTACTGGATATTACCACTATTATTGCAGTATGGGTCTTACAGAAAAAGGGTTTATGATAGGTGGGAAAATACAAAAAAACGGTGTGCCCTACAACTTTTTCCAATTTTTCATCAACGATAACGGCACTAATGGCACTCCCGAAATGGATAAATACATCCGCCCCTACGCCTTCTACCCCAACCCCGTGCAAGACCAACTCCACCTGCAGTACTCGCCCGACGTACAGCCCGCCTGCATCGAGCTCTACGACCTGCAAGGACGACTTGTGAGCAAACAAAGCCAAGGCTTGGAAAACATAGAGCTGCAAAGCCTCGCCCCAGGGCAATACGTGATGAAGGTCACGATGGAGGACGGAAAGACATTTACCGACAAGGTGGTGAAGGAATAGAGATTCCCCTGCGCTTCGCTCGGGGAATGGAGTCAAAATAAGAAAATAGCGGCGGCTGTAGGCGTTACCAATTGGTGACCGTTTATATCCGCCGCTAATTATCTCATATCACTACCCATTCCCGAAGGGAATCTCATTAAACAAACTCAGGATGCAACTCCAAAAACTTCCTGTCGTATTGGCGGATGCGGTTCAACGAGCGGCGCGTCCACACAAGCCGCAAGGCATTGCGCTCCTCCTCGGTGAGGTGCCAGTCGATGTCAGTGCTGGCATGGAGTCGGTTGGTAAGTTCATACAGCAACAAGGCCGCCGAAACGCTGATGTTGTAGCTCTCCGTGAAGCCATACATCGGGATGCGCACATGCATGTCGGCATGTTCAACAGCATAATCAGAGAGGCCCAATTTCTCTGTGCCGAAGACCAAAGCGATAGGTTGGTCCAAAGGAAGCGTTTCAGGCGTGAAGTCGTCGCGATGCGGACAGGTGGCCACAATCTTGTAGCCTTGCTCATGAAGACGTTCGTAGGCTTCGGGCGTGTTGAATTCATTGCTCTCGTAATAATTCAAGTTCAGCCACTTGGTACTGCCCAACACCACGTCAGGGTTGACATCGTAATGGTTGTTGTTCTCAACGATATGGATGTCCTGTATGCCACGAAGATCGCAGGTGCGCAACACCGCGCTGGCATTATGGGGTTGGAAAATATCCTCCAAGACAACGGTGATATGGCGGGTGCGGTAGTCGAGCACCTCCTCGAAACGCTGTCGTCGCTCGTCGGTAATGAAGGGCGTCAGGAAGTCAAGCATGGCCGCATCTCGGGCAGCATCACGCTGAGACTCAGCATCCTGCAATTCTCTTCCGTCGTACACAATGGATTTCTTCATGCGCTCTGTACTATTATAAAGGAGTGCAAAAATACGAAAAAAGAAAAAATTACAAAAAATTGGACGAGGGTATGACGAAAAAGCGTACCTTTGCACGCAAATTTTGAATCGCTATGGCAAAACAGAACACTAAACAAGGAGACGAAAGACTGGAAAACGTCGAAGAAGCTTTAAGTAAAACCGAACTTTGGATTGAAAACAACCAGAAGACCTTATGGATCATCCTCATCGCATTGCTGGTTGCCGCATTTGCCATCTATGGCATTTCGAAGTACAAGAAGAGCCGCAATGAAGCTGCCAAGAACCTGAGTTTCCCGCAGGAGATCAGCTTCGAGCAGAAGGCCACCCAGGCTGTCGACTTCGCCTCATATTACATGGAGAATGAAAACTACGCCACCGCCCTGAACGGCGACGGCGAGAAACCCGGCTTCCTGGAAATCGTTAAGGACTACGGCTCGACGAAGGCTGGCAAGCTGGCCGCCTACTATGCTGGCGTGTGCTACCTGAAGCAAGGCAACTACAACGAAGCCATCGAGTATTTCAAGAAATACACCAACGACGACAAGGTGCTGGCTCCCATGTCACTGGGTCTCATCGGCGACTGCTACCTGCAACTCGGCGACCAACAGAATGCCGTCTCTTACTACGAGAAGGCCACCAAGAAGAGCCCCAACGAGTTCACCACCCCGATGTATCTTCAGAAGCTTGGCATGACCTATGAAATCATGGGCGACAACGCCAAAGCCCTGGATGCTTACAAGACCTTGAAGAAGGACTTCCCGCTGAGCAATGAAGCTTTCGAGATCAACAAGAACATTGCTTACCTTGAAGAGAAAATGAAATAAGAGTACAAAATAACCTTTCATCACATCCTGGCCCTGTCGGGCCAGGATTTTTTTTGACAAGCCATGGACAAGAAGATAAGAATCGCCTATTTCGGCACCCCGGAATTCGCCGCCTCGCAGCTGGAAGCCATCCTCGCCGCCGGTTATGAAGTGGCCGTCGTCGTCACCATGCCCGACAAACCCGCCGGCCGCGGTCGCAAGATCCAATACTCCGACGTCAAGAAGACGGCCATGGAACACGACGTGCCGCTCCTCCAGCCCGAGAAGCTGAGAGACCCCGAGTTTCTTGCCGCCCTGGCCTCCTATCAAGCCAACCTCTTCATTGTGGTGGCCTTCAGGATGCTGCCTGCCGTGGTTTGGCAGATGCCCGAGCTGGGCACCTTCAACCTCCATGCCTCACTCCTGCCCCAATACCGTGGCGCCGCCCCCATCAACTTCGCCATCATCAACGGTGAGACCGAGACTGGACTCACCACCTTCTTCCTCAATGAGGAAATCGACAAGGGCGCCGTCATCATGCGTGAGAAAGTGGCTATCCGCCCCGACGAGACCGCGGGCGAGCTCCACGATGAGCTGATGCTCCTCGGCAACAAAGTCGTCGTGGAGACCATCAAAAAAATTGAAGCCGGAGAAGTCGACGCCAAGACCCAGGACACACTCGCGGAAGGTCAGGAACTGAAACCCGCCCCGAAGATCTCGAAGGAGTTCTGCAACATCGACTGGCACCAAGACTGCCAAACGGTCTACAACCACATCCGTGGTCTTTCGCCCTACCCTGCCGCCCACACGCAACTTGTCTCTGAACAAGATGAGCGCATCGAAATGAAGGTCTTTGCCGCTGAAATAGAACCTTGCAAAACCGAACTACCCGTAGGCAGCGTGGTCACCGACAACAAGAAATACCTTAAAATCGCCCTCTCCGACGGCTTCATCAGCCTCAAATTCGTGCAACAAGCAGGGAAAAAAGCCATGGCCATCGACGATTTTTTGCGGGGTACACGGCTCGAAGGCGGTTGGAAAACCTCTTTGTAATGAGGGAAATACTCCCTTTTTCAAAAAAATCACACTTTTTTTGATAAAAAACGCACATTTTTTTCCAAAAATGCTTGCATTATTCAAAAATGCATTATTTTTGTCGTGTAAAAGTTTAACCACTAATTAAAACTTACTATGAATAAAGTCGAATTAATTGATGCCGTTGCTGCAAAAGCCGGCATGACCAAGGTCGATGCAAGAAAGGCTATCGATGCCATCATGGATGTCACTAAAGCTGAACTGAAAAAGGACGGCAAAATCGCTCTCGTTGGTTTCGGTACCATGAGCGTGAACAAGCGTCCCGCCAGAACTGGCCGTAACCCCAAGACGGGTAAAGCTATCAAGATCGCCGCTAAGAAGGTTGTGAAATTCAAACCCGCTGCTAACATCTTGAAGAAATAAGATTGTTACAATCTAGAGAAAAGCCGTCAGTTATGACGGCTTTTTTTATGCCCTTTCCAGCCCACTCGGTTGCCTTCATCCAGCTGCAACACGCCGTTGTCTGCCAGATATCGGATGGCGTCAAGCACCTTATCCTCTTCAAACTCATTGCATTGTTGCAACACCGACTGGATGGGCTGTGCTTCTTCGCTGAGCACATTCCTTAGCTTCTCATCAATCTCTTTATAGGCAGCCACCCCACTCTTACGCTTCTGACACACGTCACAACGCCCACAGGCTTTGTCCGTCTCCTCGTTGAAATAACGCAAGAGCTGCACGCTGCGGCACTCCTCGTCGTTGTTGACGAAATCGATGACGGCCTTCACCCGCGACTCCGCATCTTTCTTCCGATCATGATAGTTCTCCTTGGAGAGGTTGAAATGCCGAGTGTCGACAAACTCCGAGAGGAAGAGTATCTGTGGCTTGTCGTTACGCGGAGCGTACGACAGGAAATTGTATTCCTCCAATTTCTTCAATTGCTCCACGACTTTGTCTGCCGTCAGCCCCGTCTTCTTCGCCAAGGTCTCCTCGTTGATCCTAACGAAATCCGTCATCACTCCAGGCAAGCTCCTGAGCATGCACTTGATCAGTTCACTATATTGCGGATTGTTGACTTGAAAACCATAGATGTCATCACGCGACGCCTTGACCATCACCTTGGAAGGCTCGTCGAAGCTGTCGGAAAGCACGAGAAAGCCCTCTTTTTCAAGAATCTTCAAAGTGTGGAACACCTCCACGATATTGAAACCATAATGGTTGACAAAGTCAGCGATGACGAACGGATACGACACATTCTCCCCTGCCCCAACGGGAATGTTGAAATAGTTGCCCAAGGCGTTATAGATCAATTTGATGCGGTCAAGCTCGGGGAACGACTGCGTCAGGTTTTCCTGTAACTTCTTGATGTCGGCAGGCGAGACAAGCAAGAAAGCCTCCGAGGGCTTCAGGTCACGGCCTGCACGACCCGCCTCTTGGAAGTAAGCCTCAATGCTATCGGGCAAGTCCATGTGGATGACGAGACGCACGTCAGGCTTGTCGATGCCCATACCGAAGGCATTGGTGGCCGCGATGACCCTTACCTTGCCTTTCATCCAGAGGTCTTGACGTTGGTCACGCGTCTTGGCATCCAATCCTGCATGATAGAAGGTGGCGCTGATGCCCACAGAGTTAAGCCAGTCGGCGATGACCTGCGTGCGTTTGCGGTTGCGCACATACACGATGGCGCTGCCTTCGGTCATGGCCTCCAACTTACGGCGTAGCACGCCATATTTGTCGGCCTCACGATACACATTGTAGGTCACATTCTTGCGCTCGAAGCTGCTTTGGAAGACGTTCTTCTCCTTGAAGCCGAGACGCACTTGTATGTCGTCGACCACCTTGGCCGTCGCCGTGGCGGTCAATGCCAAGACGGGTGTCTTGGGCATATAAGGTCGGATGTCTGCAATCTTGAGATACGGCGGGCGGAAGTCATAGCCCCACTGCGAGATACAGTGCGACTCGTCGACGGCCAACAAGCAGACTTTCATTCGGCGCAAAGCCTCGATAAACTGGTTGGTCTGCAGGCGTTCAGGCGAGACATAGAGGAATTTCAATCGGCCGTATGCCGCTTGGTTATAAGCCAGTTCCAGCTCATCGGGGTGCATACCAGAGTAAATGGCCGCCGCAGGGATGCCTTTCTCCACAAGATGCGCCACTTGGTCCTTCATCAGCGCGATGAGGGGCGTGATGACGAGGCAGAGACCGTCCATAGCCATGGCAGGCACCTGAAAGCAGATACTCTTGCCGCCACCCGTAGGCAACAATGCGAGTGTATCCTTTCCGGCCATCACCGAGTCGACGATGTCCTCCTGAAGAGGGCGGAAACTGGGATAGCCCCAATATTGCTTCAATATGGCTCGGGTCTGGACACTCATGGCATCAATTCAATCGCTCGAGTTGCTCCTGCAACGCCAGCATCTCATCCCTAAACTTCGCCGCCGACATAAAGTCCATCTCCTTGACGGCTTTCTCCATGTTCTTCTTAGCCTGTTGTATGGCTTTCTGGACCTGCTCCTTCGACATATAAACAGCTTGGTCTTCGGCTGCCATCGTGGCATCACCTGACTGCGAATAAGACACCGGTGCAGGCTGTCCTTTCAAGGTGCCCAACGAATTGTCGATAGCCTTGACGATGGTCTTCGGCACGATGCCATGGGCTTCGTTGTAAGCCATCTGCTTGGCACGACGTCGCGCCGTCTCGTCGATGGTTTTACGCATGGAATCAGTAATCGTGTCGGCATACATGATGACTTTACTCTCCGCATTACGGGCGGCACGGCCCGCGGTCTGCACCAAGGAACGCTCCGAACGGAGGAAACCCTCCTTGTCGGCATCGAGGATGGCAACGAGGCTCACCTCGGGCAGATCCAAGCCTTCACGCAAGAGGTTCACGCCGACCAACACGTCGAAGTCGCCCATGCGCAAGCCTTGCAGGATCTCCACACGCTCCATGGTGTCCACATCGGAGTGGATATAGCGCGTCTTGATCTTCAAATTATTTAAATAGGTGTTCAGCTCCTCCGCCATGCGTTTCGTCAGGGTGGTGACGAGCACACGTTGGTTCTTCTCCACCACCTTATGGATCTCGTCGATGAGGTCATCGACTTGGTTCAAGCTAGGTCTCACCTCGATCACTGGGTCGAGCAGGCCCGTTGGACGGATCAGCAGTTCCACAAAGACGCCTTCGCTCTGTTGTAGTTCAAACTCGGCAGGCGTGGCGCTGACATAGATAGTCTGTCCCGTGAGCGCCTCAAACTCATCGAACTGCAATGGACGGTTGTCCAAGGCGGACGGCAGGCGGAAGCCATATTCCACCAAGGTCTGCTTACGCGAACGGTCGCCGCCATGCATGCCGCGGATCTGCGGGATGGTGACATGGCTCTCGTCGATGATGGTGATGAAGTCGTCGGGAAAATAGTCGAGCAGACAGAAGGGTCGCGTGCCCGGGCTGCGTCCGTCAAAATAGCGCGAGTAGTTCTCTATGCCAGAGCAATAACCCAGTTCCTTCATCATCTCAAGGTCGTAGTTCACGCGGTCTTCCAAGCGCTTTGCTTCAAGGTTCTTCCCTATCTCGCGGAAATACTCGGCCTGCTTGAACATGTCGTCCTGTATCTCCATCACAGCGGAGTTGAGCTTGTCCTGTGAGGTCACGAAGATGTTGGCGGGGAAGATGGTCAGCTCGGAGAGGTCCTCCATCTTGCGCCCTGTCACGGGGTTGAGCATCTCCAGACTGTCGATCTCGTCGTCCCAGAACACGATGCGGTAGGCATAGTCGGCGTAGGCGGGAAACACATCCATCGTCTCCCCTTTCACACGGAACTTGCCTTGGGTGAATTCAATCTCGTTGCGCACATACAATGCGCCCACCAAGGCCTTGGCTACATCGTCGCGACCGATCTTCATGCCACGCTCCAGATAGATGATGTTCTTCCCGAAGTCGTCGGGATTGCCGATACCGTAAAGGCATGACACGGAGGACACCACGATGATGTCGCGCCGCCCTGAGAGCAAGGCCGACGTCGTGGCCAGACGCATCTTGTCGATGTCCATGTTGATGGCTAGGTCCTTTTCTATATAGGTGTTGGTGGCGGGAATGAAAGCCTCAGGCTGGTAGTAGTCGTAATAGGAGACGAAATAATTCACCGCATTCTCGGGGAAGAACTGTTTGAACTCACCATAGAGTTGTGCCGCGAGGGTCTTGTTATGGCTCAGCACCAAGGCAGGCCGGTTTACCTGCGCCAGCACATTGGCGATGGTGAAGGTCTTGCCCGAGCCCGTCACACCGAGTAGCGTCTGGGCATGGTCGCCACGGTTCAAGCCGTCCACCAACTGCTTGATGGCCTCAGGCTGGTCGCCGGTGGGCTGAAATTCTGAAACGAGTTTGAAATTCATAGTGATGGCAAAGATACAAAAAAAAGTCCCAACCGCAAGGGCTGGGACTCCGTTGTTATCGTAACAATAACGCGATTTACTTCACCTGGTCGACGATAGCCTTGAAAGCCTCGGGATTGTTGAGGGCGAGGTCGGCAAGGACCTTGCGGTTGATCTCGATACCGGCTTGCGTCAGCTTGTTGATGAATTGGCTGTAGTTCATATCGTACTCGCGCACGGCGGCGTTGATACGGACGATCCACAGGCTGCGGAAATCGCGCTTCTTGTTTCTTCTGTCGCGATAAGCGTAGGTCTGACCCTTCTCGTAAGAGTTCTTCGCCACAGTCCACACGTTCTTTCTCGTGCTGAACTGACCTTTGGTCTTCTTCAGGATTTTCTTTCTTCTGGCTCTTGAAGCCACTGCATTGACTGATCTTGTCATTTTTTAATCATTTTTCGTCCAGCGCCTCGCTCCTTTCGAGAACTTTTCTGCTGAGACAAATTACACATTTTGTTAATTACATGAGAAGCAATTGTTTCACGACTTTCTCGTCTGCTCTCTCAACGATTGCAGTGTGGTCGAGGTTGCGTTTTCTCTTCTGGCTCTTCTTGGTCAGAATGTGGCCATGATAAGCATGCTTTCTCTTCAGCTTGCCGCTACCCGTTACTTGGAAACGCTTCTTGGCAGCGGACTTAGTCTTCATTTTTGGCATTTTACGATTAATTTAAAGTATTAAAAATGAGTTATTTCTTCACTGATTTAGGAGCTATCATCATCTGCATGCGCTTGCCTTCCAACTTCGGCATCATCTCTACCTTACCAAACTCTTCCAGCTCTTGCGCAAACTTCAGCAGCATGATCTCACCTTGTTCCTTGTAGACGATGGAGCGGCCTTTGAAAAAGACCTCGACCTTGACCTTGGAGCCTTCTTGGAGGAAACGCTTGGCGTGGTTCAGCTTGAACTCGAAGTCGTGGTCATCGGTTTGGGGTCCCAGTCGGACTTCCTTGATGACGACCTTGGTGGCTTTGGCTTTCTGTTCCTTGAGGCGCTTCTTCTGGTCAAAGACGAATTTCTTGTAGTCCATTGCCTTGCAGACCGGCGGGTTGGCATCGGGTTGGATCTCAACGAGGTCGACACCCAATTCTTCAACGATTCTCAAGGCCTCGCGCAAGGGATAGATGTTGGCTTCAATGCCCTCACCCACCAGACGCACCATCGGGGCTTTGATTTCCTCATTGATGCGATGGTTGAATCCGTCCTTGTCCTTGTTAGGTCTCTGACCAGGTCTTCCTTTTTGTGGGATCTGTGCTATAGTTTTAGTCTCCTATATTAAGTTTATATTCAGTTAATTAGTTATCTCTTGTTCTGTTCTTCTTCGACTTGCTTTCTGATCATCTCGGCGAATTCTGCTGTCGGCATCGTGCCGAGGTCGACTTGACCGTGCTTACGCACCGACACCGCATTCTCCGCTTCTTCCTTCTCGCCCACGATGAGCATGTAAGGATATTTCTTCATTTCGGCGTCGCGAATCTTACGGCCGATCTTCTCGTTACGCTCGTCAATGAGGGCGCGAATATCGGACTTTTTCAGATACGATTGCAAATTTTTCGCAAAATCGAGATATTTTTCGCTCACAGGCAGGATCACCACCTGGTCGGGAGCCAGCCACAGCGGGAACTCACCGGCACAGTGCTCGAGCAACACGGCCACGAAACGTTCCATGGAGCCGAAGGGAGCGCGGTGCACCATCACGGGACGGTGTTTCTCATTGTCGGCGCCGATGTACGTCAGGTCGAAACGCTCAGGCAGGTTGTAGTCCACCTGGATGGTACCCAGCTGCCACTTACGGCCGAGGGCGTCCTTCACCATGAAGTCGAGCTTAGGACCGTAGAAAGCGGCTTCGCCGTATTCCACATGGGCGGGCAGACCCTTCTCGGCGCAGGCCTCCTGGATGGCGGCTTCGGCCTTGGCCCAGTTCTCGTCCGTACCCACATACTTCTCGTGGTCGTTGGGGTCGCGGAGCGATATCTGTGCTTCAAAGTTCTTGAAGTCAAGAGCCTTGAAGATGATTTCGATGATTTCCATCACGCGGATGAACTCTTCCTTCACCTGATCGGGACGGCAGAAGATATGGGCATCGTCTTGGGTGAACGAACGCACACGGGTCAAGCCGTGGAGCTCACCGCTCTGCTCATAACGGTACACCGTGCCGAACTCAGCGCAGCGGAATGGCAGGTCCTTATAGGAACGCGGCTTCCACTTGAAGATCATGCAGTGGTGAGGGCAGTTCATCGGCTTCAGCAGGTACTCCTCGCCTTCTTCGGGTGTGGTGATCGGTCGGAAGCTGTCTTCGCCGTAGTGATCCCAGTGACCGGAAGTGACATAGAGTTGCTTGCCACCGATATGGGGCGTGATGACTTGTTCATAACCATACTCTTTCTGGATCTTGGTCAGGTACTCTTGCAGGCGGAGGCGCAGCTCGGTGCCTTTGGGCAACCAGATCGGCAGACCCTTACCCACGGTGTCGCTGAACATAAAGAGCTCGAGCTCACGACCCAGCTTGCGGTGGTCGCGCTTCTTGGCTTCTTCGAGCAGCACGAGGTATTCTTCGAGTTCCTTCTGCTTCGGGAAGGTGATACCATAGACGCGGGTCAGCTGCTTGCGTTTCTCGTCGCCACGCCAGTAGGCGCCAGCCAACGAGGTCAGCTTCACAGCCTTGATGAAGCTCGTGTTCGGGATATGGGGACCGCGGCAGAGGTCGGTGAAATTACCACATTTATAATAGGTAATGGTACCGTCTTCCAGCTCGCTGATCAGTTCTTCCTTATATTCATCACCTTTCTCGGTGAAGTATTTCATGGCTTCGGCCTTGCTCACATCGACGCGCTCAAAGGTCTGCTTCTCGCGGGCCAGTTCAAGCATCTTCTTCTCGATGGCGACGAGGTCGGCTTCGGTCAGGGTGAGGTCACCCGTGTCGATGTCATAGTAGAAACCAGCATCCACTGCGGGGCCGATGCCGAACTTCACACCCTTATAGAGGGCCTCGATGGCTTCAGCCATGAGGTGGGCCGACGAGTGCCAGAAGGTAGCCTTACCTTCGGGGTCGTCCCAAGTGAAGAGTTGGATGGTGGCGTCCTCGTTGACGGGGCGCATGGCATCCCACATCTTACCGTTCACCTTGGCGGACAGCACGTTACGTGCCAAACCCTCGCTCAGGCTCTTGGCGATATCCAACGGCGTGACACCGGCTTCATATTGTCTGACACTATTGTCAGGGAAGGTTATGTTAATCATAAGAATAGGTCTTTTTGAAAGCGGCTGCAAAAGTACAAAAAATTTCCTTACGAAACGCAGATTCAATGCGTTTGAAGAGAATTTTTTCACCTTAATAATAAAAATACTAAATTTGCATCAAAATTCAAGCCATGAAAAAGAGCATCATTCTACTCATCTTCCTCTCCATGTCATTCTTCGGCTATTCCCAAGACTGGTTCGGCCTCAATCGCTATCAGGCCGACAATGAGCGAATTATCGCGAGCGGCGACTACCCCGAGGTGGTCTTTATGGGCAACTCCATCACCGAAATCTGGGCCATCTACCACCCCGAGTTCTTCAGCAGCCACAACTTCTGCGGCAGAGGCATCGGCGGCCAGACCTCGTCGCAGATGTTGGTGCGCTTCACCGCCGACGTCATCAACCTACACCCCAAGGCCGTGGTCATCATGGCCGGCACCAATGACGTGGCGCACAACGACTACTGGGTGGCACCCGACAAGGTGGTCGACAACATCATCGCCATGTGCCAACTTGCCCAAGCCAACGGCATCATCCCCATCATCAGTTCCATCCCACCCTGCTCGGAGTTCCCGTGGAGAAAAGAAATCGTCACCCCTGGCCAGACCATCGTCGACATCAACAAGAGTCTAAGAGCATTCGCCGAAGCTAATGGTCTCGTCTACATCGACTATCACGCCGCTCTCTCCGACGACAACCTTGGACTCCCCAAGTCACTCAGCGACGACGGCTGCCACCCCAACCCCGACACCTATTTCACTATGGAAGAAATGGCATTAGAATCCATTCGGGTGGCACTCAAAAGATAAATCCTTACATTTGCGGCAAAATTCCGGTATATGAAAAAACTATTTCTCTCTTTATTACTAGTTTTTACAACAGTTTTCCAAGCGTTTCCACAAGTTGCGAAACAGGTCGACGAAGCGATGGCACGCCAAACGGCACAAGCCTTCGTCAACACGAAGTCGGCTTTGAAAAGCCACGACTTGAGTTTGGTATCGACCGAGGGAAACTACATCTATAACATTGGCGACCATGGCTTCGTCATCATCGCAGGCAATACCGTATTGCCACCCGTGTTGGCCTGGTCCGACCAAGGCGCTTTCCCCGACATGGAGGAGACTCCCGACAACTTCGCCTCTTGGATTGCACATTATTCCGAGATGATTGACTTCGCCGTCGCCAACGGCATACAACCCGAAGCCAAGGTGCAGCGCCAATGGGACGAGGCCTCACATGGCATCTTCGTGACACGTAATGTCACAACGGTGGATCCTTTGGTCAGCACGCGCTGGAACCAGGACTGCTACTACAACGAATACTGTCCAGCCACTGGCGGTTGGTGGTGGGGCGGCCCTTGCGGGCACTGCTATGCCGGCTGCGTGGCCACCGCCATGGCCCAAGTGATGAAATATTGGGATTATCCAGAGACGGGCTTCGGTGCACACAGCTACATACACAGCGAGTATGGCGAACAGAGCGCCAACTTCGGTGCCACCACCTACCATTGGGAACAGATGCCTGTTGAGATCTACAGCCACAACGACGCCGTGGCCACGCTGCTTTACCACTGCGGCGTGAGTGTCAATATGAACTACTCGGGCTCGGGTAGCGGTGCACAATCCCAGGACGTGGAGACCGCCATGCGCTCCTACTTCGGTTACTGCGGTGCTAAATACCGTCAGAAGAGTGGCTATCAAGAAGAGGCTTGGATCGCCATGCTGAAAGCCGAGCTCAACCTGTCGCACCCCATCTATTACTCGGGTGCCAACGGCGATAGCGGCCATGCCTTCGTGTGCGATGGCTACGACGAGAACGACTTCATGCACTTCAACTTCGGCTGGAGTGGCAGCGGCGACGCCTTCTATTCCACTTACGACGTCAACGGCTTCAACCAAGGACAAGCGGTGGTGACCAACATCTTCCCCGTCAGCATCCAGGCCAACGCCAACGGCATCATCTATGTCAGCGAAGACGGCACGGGCGACGGCTCCTCGTGGGCCAACGCCACCGACAAATTACAGTTTGCCTCTGCCCTTTCAAGCGGCGGCAACACCAAAGTGTGGGTTAAGGCCGGCACCTACTACGGCGATACCTCTGACGCCGAAGGCGCTTTCAATATCTCATCCTACAACCGTGTGTATGGCGGATTTGAAGGCAACGAAGGCCCTGACTACGACCTCTCCTTGCGTGACTTCGGCAAAAACACCACCATACTCGATGGTCAAGGTCAACGACGCGTGCTGTTGCTCGACGAGCCTCTCACCGCAGCCTCGACGGCCATCTGGGATGGCTTCACCATCCAAAACGGCAACGCCGGTAGCGGCGCAGGCGTTTACCTGAACAACTATGTCACCCTCACGAACTGCAACATCTACAACAACGAAGCCAGTATGTACGGTGGGGGCGTTTACATCAACTCGACAGGCGGCACAGCCCATGTCACGCTACAAAACTGCCAGATCATGGACAACAACGCCTCGATGGGCGGTGGTCTCTGCGACCGCGTCGGCGCCGACTACACCAACTGCCGCATCAGCAACAACACGGCCTCAACCAAAGGCGGCGGCATATACCTTTATAATAATACCGAGCCGACCTTCAAGAACTGCATCATCAGCAACAACACCGCCAACAACGCTGGCGGCATGTACGCCCGCGGCCAGTTCACCGCCTACAACTGCGACTTCGTGATGAACCTCGCGACCGAGAGCATCGGCGGCATCTACCACGAGAGCAGCCATAACAAATACTATAACTGCATCGTATGGGGCAACGTGGCAAACGGCATGCCCAACCAGTTTGCCGGCCTCAGCGACTTCGACCACTGTGCCGTAAGCGGCATCGTCAACGGGTCGGACAACTACAACATCCCCAACGAGAATAGCGGTAACGAACCGGGCATCTACGTCCGCTTCAACCATCCAGCGAGTGGCGTTGGCGCCGACTACCATAACGAGAACTGGAGCCTGAATCCGCGCAGCATCTGCCTCAATGCAGGCAAACCTAACACCACGGGTCTGGGCAACACCGACATCGCAGGTCATCCCCGCCTGCAGAAAGGCCGCGTCGACATTGGCGCTTACGAGAGCTGTGCTTCGCTCACCCAGATTGAGGATGCGTTTTATGAAAGCGATAGCCCTTATTGGTTCTTCAGCCGCCCATTGACCGAACCTGGTTACTACACTGCGGTGCTCGAAGGGCAGGATTGTGACAGCGTCATCGGCCTCACTTTGATGGTTTTGGAAGGCATTGAAGAAGCTGATGAAACTGACATTCTTGTTTGGCCTAACCCGACAACGGGACAAATCCACATCGATGCTGAAATGCCTTGCGATGTCGAAGTCCGCAATGTGTTGGGACAAATTGTTTTGCAAGCCGAAAAAGTAGAAACCATCGAGATTTCAAGTCTCGAAAACGGGATTTATATCTTGATAGTCAAACGAAACGGCAAGAGCTTTATCACAAAAGTTGTGAAGCGATAACTCCAATGCTTCAAGCATTATTACATAGCAAACTTACTTCAGAGGAGCGGATTGCTATTTCTGCAAACAAAGAGGATTCTTGTACATCTTCTGTTTTTGGCTTGTTGCAATACCTCCCCGATTATTTGTTATTGGATATACTGAAGCAAAGTTGTGGAAATTTGGCTTCGTTCCCTAATGACATTGGTGCTATTCAAAAAGTGTTATTTTGGGAAAAGTTTTCCTCTGATCACATTTCAAACATCAATCAAAAATATGTCGAGCCTGATGTAATCATCGAAGCAGAAAACTATTCCATTGTCATTGAAGCAAAGAAATATGATGGGTTTTCTCAACAATACGAAAAACAATGGAAACAAGAAATATTAGTTGTAGAGGACTGGCACGAGCAAGAAAGAAACGAAAAGGGAATCATCTTTATTGCCATCGGTGGAACTGATTATTCCCGGGACAAAGAAGCTCTAGTTGGTGACAAATCGTACCCCATTCATATTGCCAGTTGGATAGGCTTGTCCGATGCCATCACCAAAGTCCTTGATAAGATGTCAAAACCAGAAAGCCCAACGGAAATCCATAATCTAATCAGGCTTTTGAAAGACGCTGTTAAAGCGCTGGAACATTTTGGACATTTCAGAACAATTTGGCTGAACACGCTACCAAACATTAAGATAAGCCCACTAGACAAATCGTTGTACTACCGTTGGAAATCCTATGACAACAAAGTACTTGAGGGCTTTTATAGAAACCATAACAAGATAAAAATTAACGAAATAAATCAACTATGGAAACCTATCCTATAACCAACTTAACCGATGCTTTGGAAGAAGTAAGGAAAGCACATCGTTTGATACATTCATTTCAGGAAAGGATGTTGTCTTTGATACGATACATCCAAACAAAACTTGATTTTCCGAATTACTTAGGTGTAAAACATTTTTCAAATCCTATAGGAGCCTATAGCCGTGGTAATTATCAAGACTACCTAAAAGTGTATCCGGACATGTGGGCGTGGGATTTCTTGTATTCTTATGTTTTTGAATACTATTTAGGAGAGGGTTCTTTTGAGAATGATGATTTATTCTCCCTTTCTATCATTCAGTATGCCGATACTGGTTATTTCGAAAACGAAAATGAAGATAGAAATATGCCATCTCTTTTTGCACCGACTGAAGAATCAACTTCGAAGCTCTTATTCATTTTGGAAGTAAAGCCAAAGAAAACCAAAGAATGGATTTGGAACATTGGTGAATTGGCCATGACAAAAGAATACGCTTCAAAGAATCATACCCAAGATGTCATCACCTATCCAAAGGGAAACAAGCAATTACTGTATTCCATACCATTGGACCAGTTTGCTAATGAAGAAACGGCCTTGAAAGCATTGCGACAATATGTAGAGTTTTGCTGTCAAGAAGCAGGATTTGAGATGGGTGATTTTAAACTTGATTAAACAATATCGATATGAAAACAGCATATTTCTCAGCAGGTTGCTTTTGGGGCGTGGAGTATTACTTCAAGCGTCTCAAGGGCGTGACGAAGACTGTCGTCGGTTTCATGGGCGGCAAACTTAAAAACCCGAGTTACAAACAAGTCAAGACGGGCACCACAGGGCATTTGGAGACCATCGAAGTGGAATACGACCCCGAGCAGGTTTCCTACGAAGCCTTGGTACGCTATTTCTTTGAAATCCACAACTTCGAGCAGGCTGACGGCCAAGGTATCGACATTGGGACGCAATACCTCTCCGCCATTTGGTTCAACGACACCGAGGAGCGTGACACGGCCATCAAGGTCTTTGGCGAACTGATGCAGATGGGATATCACCCTGCCACTCAAATCCGCCAAGCCATGCCTTTCTACTCTGCAGAAGACTACCATCAGGACTATCTGGACGAGCGTGGAGAGACGCCAGAATGCCATGTTTGGCGGAAGATTTTCTGAAAAACACCTATTTCTTTTCTTCATTTAGTTTTTTTCCCTAACTTTGCGCATCATTTACGCAAAACTAACAATTATGGCAAAAAACATCGAAGAGATCAAAGCCGCGTTGGCCTCTTACGGCATCACCGGCGTGAAGAACGTTTATTATAACCCGAGCTATGAGCAGCTCTTCAAGGACGAGATGGACCCCGCCCTGACGGGCTACGACAAAGGCGTGTTGACCGAACTCGACGCCGTCAACGTGATGACGGGCATCTACACTGGCCGCTCGCCCAAGGACAAATACATCGTCATGGACGCCAAGTCGAAGGACACCGTGTGGTGGACCACCGAGGGCTACAAGAACGACAACCACCCGATGAGCGAACAAGTCTGGGCTCAGGTGAAAGACCTTGCCAAAAAACAACTCAGCGGCAAGAACCTTTATGTGGTCGACGCTTTCTGCGGCGCCAACAAGGACACCCGCATGGCTGTCCGCTTCATCATGGAGGTGGCATGGCAGGCCCATTTCGTGCTGAACATGTTCATCAAGCCTACGGCTGAGGAACTGGCCGAATTCAAGCCAAACTTCACCGTCTACACTGCCTCGAAAGCCAAGGTCGACAACTACAAGGAACTCGGCCTCAACAGCGACACCTGCGTGGCCTTCAACGTGAGCAGCCGCGAACAGGTCATCCTCAACACCTGGTACGGTGGCGAGATGAAGAAAGGCATGTTCTCGATGATGAACTACTACCTGCCGCTGCAAGGCATCGCTGCCATGCACTGCTCCGCCAACACCGACATGAAGGGCAACAACACCGCCATCTTCTTCGGCTTGAGCGGCACAGGTAAGACCACCCTTTCGACCGACCCGAAGCGTCTGCTCATCGGTGACGACGAGCACGGCTGGGACGACGAAGGCGTGTTCAACTTCGAAGGCGGCTGCTATGCCAAGGTCATCAACCTCGACAAGGAAAGCGAGCCCGACATCTACAACGCCATCAAGCGCAATGCCTTGTTGGAGAACGTCACCGTCGACAAGAACGGCAAAATCGACTTCAAGGACAAGAGCGTGACCGAGAACACCCGCGTATCCTACCCCATCGAGCACATCGAGAAGATTGTAAAGAACGTGCGTCCCATCTCGGCTGGCCCCGCCGCCAAGAACGTCATCTTCCTCAGCGCCGACGCCTTCGGCGTGCTGCCTCCGGTCAGCATCTTGACGCCCGAACAGTGCAAGTACTACTTCCTGAGCGGCTTCACCGCCAAGTTGGCCGGCACCGAGCGCGGCATCACCGAGCCTACGCCTACCTTCAGCGCCTGCTTCGGCCAAGCCTTCCTTGAGCTGCACCCGACCAAATATGCCGAAGAACTGGTGAAACGTATGGAACAGAGCGGTGCCAAGGCTTACCTGGTGAACACCGGCTGGAACGGCACAGGCAAGCGCATCTCCATTAAGGACACGCGCGGCATCATCGACGCCATCCTCGACGGCAGCATCGAGAAGGCCCCGACCAAGGTGATCCCGTACTTCAACTTCGAAGTGCCGACCGCATTGCCAGGCGTCGACCCGAACATCCTCGACCCGCGCGACACCTACACCGAAAAGAAATCGTGGGATGACAAGGCCAAAGACCTCTCCTCGCGCTTCATCAAGAACTTCGAGAAGTTCACGACGAACGCCGCTGGCAAGGCTTTGGTGGCCGCCGGACCGAAACTGTAAAACAAAAACAAATCGTTAACCATTGTAGAGACGTAGCACGCTACGTCTCTAAATTTTTCAACATTCAGTTATTATTATTCAGATTATAGCATCTAATTATTAATGGCATAAGATTTGTAAAGCAAAACAACGTTAGTATAATTACAATAACCAAACCTATAAAAAATGAAGAAAACGCTTAGAAGACTGGCCCCTGTGGCACTCGTTCTCGTGGCATTGGTCACCCTTTCGTTTATGGCTAAAGACGGCGTCACCCTCAGACTCCGCCCACAACAGGGCAAGACCTACACTATCACCACAAAGGCCAACATGATGACTATGATGGAAGTGCAAGGCCAAACCATGAACATGTCGCAAAGCATGGAGACCCGACAAATCTTCACTGCAAAGGAAGTGACTGGCACCCAATCCATCCTCGAGACCCAAATCGAGGCCATGAAAATGACCATCTCACAGATGGGTATGAAACTCGAATATGACTCAGAGCACCCTGAAAAGAGCAGCCCTATGCTAGCTGGTCAGACCAAGGAGATTGAAGCTAAGCTGCACCAACCCACCGACATTACCTATGACGTCCTTGGAAAACTCGTTGGCGACAGCATTGATGCTTCCATGAACCAGTTGGGGGTTATCATCGAAATGCCCGAAAACGAAGTCACTGTTGGCAGCACATGGACCAACACCACGTCACAGGAAACCAGTGGCATGGAGTTCAGTGCCGACATTACCTACACCGTTAAGGCTATCTCGAGAAAGAGCATCGACTTGACCTACACCGGCAAAGTGAATGGTAACGTTGCTGACATCAGCGGCACCTATGAAGGTACGGCCTCCATCGACCCGCAGACTGGCATTATGATGAGCAACTCGCAGAAACAGAACATCTCGATGACCATCAGCGAGCAAGGCATGAACATCCCCATGACTATCGTTGGCAACACGACCGTCGAGGTGAAGTGATAACAGAAAACTGTATTCTATCTGTAGGACTGATGTGACACGTCAGTCCTACTTTTTTCTGGCTTAGCTGTCAAAGCAGATATTATTTTATACCTTTGTGGCATCATAAACAATCCACATCATCATGAAACAGACCATTACTATTATCGCTCTGGTGCTCATGGCGTTTTCAGCTATGGCTCAACAGCCCAAGCCACAACCGCTCACGCAAGAAGAATTCGAGGCCTTATGCCCCACCCCGCCCATGGGATGGAACAGTTGGAACAAATTCGGTTGCAACGTCAGCGAACAACTGCTTATGGAAGCCGCTGATGCCATGGTGTCTTCAGGTATGAAAGACGCCGGTTATGAATATATCGTCGTGGACGACTGCTGGCAAGTGGACCGCGATGCCGACGGCAACATCGTGTGCGATCCCGAACGATTCCCTCACGGTATGAAATATGTGGCCGACTACATTCATTCCAAAGGATTGAAGTTTGGACTGTATTCTTGTGTCGGCACCCATACCTGCGCTGGCCGTCCAGGTAGCATGGGACACGAGTATCAAGATGCAATCTACTATGCCCGCAATGGAGTCGATTACCTTAAATACGACTTCTGTAACAACCGCGAGACCAACTCCAAGACCGCCTACACCATCATGCGCGAAGCCTTGAAGGAGGCTGGTCGCCCCATCGTGTTCAGCATCTGCGAATGGGGTAGCACAAAGCCTTGGGAATGGGCCAAGGGTATCGGCCACCTCTGGAGAGCTACTGGCGACATCATCAACTCATGGGAAGGTCGCGCCGACTGGGGCGGACACGGCATGGTACACATCATCGATTTGATGCAAGACCTTTATCCGTACAATGGCCCGGGCCACTGGAACGACCCCGACATGCTGGAAGTCGGCAATGGCGGCATGACGGCCATTGAAGACCAGAGCCACTTCTCCATGTGGTGCATGTTTTCCGCCCCGTTGATGGCAGGCAACGACCTGAACAATATGAGCGACGACACCAAACGCATCCTCACCAACAAGGACGTCATCGCCATCGACCAAGATCCACTCGGCATACAAGCCCATCTCTCTGTCGCCATGGGCGAACATCAGATCTGGGTGAAGCAATTGGTCAACGACGAATGGGCAGTTTGTTTCTTCAACCGTGGCGACGACGCATGGAATCTCAACTTCAATTGGAACGACATCCCCGAGATACGTAAAACGGGTGGCAACTACAGTGTGTACGACCTATGGCAGCACAAAACCATCGCCAAGTCGACGGCGAAGAATGTGGTTTCAAGCATTCCCTCACACGGCGTTCTTATGGTGAAACTTCTGAAGCCATAGATCCCATGCCTACGCGCTACCCTTAGCTGGGATGGTATGGCTTCAAAAAACCTACCTGCTCAATTGATAAAAAGAAAAGCCAGCGGAAATCTCCGCTGGCTTTTTTCATAATAGCCTATACCTATCGCTTAGTTCAGCATGACGGGCATGAGCAACATGAGCAGGTCTTCGGCCTCGTTCTCGTTTTCGACGGGTGTGATGATACCGGCACGGTTGGGTGCCGACATCTCAAACTTCACCGTCTCGGAGTCGAAGTTGCTCAGCATCTCTTGCAGGAAGCGTGAGTTGAAGCCAATCTCCATGTCGTCGCCTTCGTAGCTACACGTCAGACGTTCCTTGGCTTCGTTGTAGAAGTCGATGTCCTCAGCAGTCAGCGTGAGCTCTTGACCGGCAATGCGGAAACGCACCTGGTGCGTGGCCTTGCTAGAGAACACTGCCACACGACGGATGGCCGAGAGGAAGGTCTGGCGGTCAATGGTCAGCTGGTTGGGATTCTGCTTCGGGATGACGGCGTCGTAGTTGGGATAGCGGCCTTCGATGAGGCGGCAGATCAGCATATAGTCGCCAAACACAAACGAGGCGTTGGTCTTGTTGAACTCCACACGCACGGTCTCGTCAGCCAGCGTACCCAAGATGTTCTTCAACTGGTTGATGGGTTTCTTGGGCATGATGAACGATGCCACATTGTCCGACTTGACATCCATCCTTCTGTAGCGCACCAGCTTATGAGCATCGGTGGCAACAAAGGTCAGGAAGCTATCGGTCATCTCCATCAGAACACCCGACATGATAGGACGGATCTCGTCCGTACCTGTGGCGAAGACGGTCTTCTCGAAGCCTTTGGCCAGCACGTCGGCGGGAATCTCCCACACAGCCGTGTCATTCATCACGGGCAACTGCGGGAACTCATCGCTCTTATGGCCTGCCAATTTATAGCGGCCCTCACCGGCGATCAGCTCGACAGCGAGTGAGTTGTTGTCGATAGAAACCGTAATCGGAACATCGGGGAAGTTTTTCATGATTTCAAGCAGCAGACGTGCAGGAATGGTCACTTCGCCCGTGCCCTCCACCATGTCAGGCACCATGCTTACCGTCATGGTCACATCAAGGTCTGAAGTCGTGATTTTCAGCTCCTTTTCGGATAGCTGAAACAGGAAATCATCCAGAATAGGAAGGGTGTTCTTCGAACCGATGACACCACTCAAAGCCTGGAGATTCTTCAATAGTTTAAGGCTTGATACTATGAATTTCATTGTCTTATGGATATTTATTTCAATTCTTTTGAAGTGGTAAAAATACAAATAATTCCAATATAAAGTCCTTATTTTTCAAAAAAAACTTTCCGACCTCATCAGTTCAACCCCGCATAACGCAGTCGGTTCAAGAAGTCAAGCATGGACTCATAAGGCACGGCGACATACTGGAAGCGCTTGTCGTTCTGGCTCACCGTACGGCTCTTCTCCTTCGTGTCAGCCAAACGCTGGTTGATGTCGGAATAGGTGGCATGGACCTGCAGCTGACCGTCACCGCAGTTGTAGTTGAGGTAGGTCATGAACATATCGTTTTGGAAGAAATAGGTGATGTTACCCAGGCGGTGGTCAAACACCACATAGCCGTCAACATATTTGTTCACGACATGGTTGCCTAAGTTACCCAAGCCAATCTTGCCTACCGAGACGAAGGCATGCAATTGATCGTTCCATTCCATCTTCAGGTCGGGGATGACGATGGTCTTGGCATAGAAGTCGGACGACCCCATTGAGGGATAGCCCTCCAACTCGATGGCTTTCGACCTTTCTTCCGTCTTCTCCTCGCTGTTCTCCGTACCGAAATAACGCAGGTATTGTGTCTTGGTAAGGTCGATCGACTCGCCTTCAGCGCTACTGTACACTTCGGCCATAGCCTCCAAAGTCTTATCGTCGAAGATGGGGGCGTTGAATACATTCAGTCCGCTTATGGTAAGGCTGTCGTTGGGGTTTTGGACGTATGCGCCATGCAAGGCAAAATCAACCAAACTCAAGTCGAGGCCGAGGTCGTAGGTGCCTTGTCCCCTAATGGTGCCACGCGAGTCGAGGGTCAAGTCCGCATCCTTGTTTTGCGTATCTGTGATCACGAAGCGCACACTATCGGCGTCATAAGTCAGCACGCCATTGACAGGCCCGACTTCAGCATTCTCCGCACGTCCTGGGTTAGGCGTCAGGAAAGCAGCGAAATAACCGCCATCGATAGCCTGCTCATAATACAAGCCGTTACACATGTCGGGGTCGACCTTGGTCATTTGGCCTATCTCGATGGGGATTTGAATGTCGCTGGGATTGATATGCGCAGATGAGGCAAACCAATGGTTCAGCGCCTTCACGACTTCCTTTTGCTGCAAGTCATCAGGTAGTTCTGGCGTTACCATCAGGCTATCGACAGCCAAGCTGTCGGCCACCATCTGGGTACTGTCGAAGACAAACTCAGGCTCGGGCTCAAAATCGGTAAGGGCGAAGAGACCGTCATAGAATCCATGCTGGTCGGTGGCCTTCAGGCAGAGGCGACCTTGGAAGGCAAACTGAGGACTCAGCTGCAGGGAGGCCGTATCCACAAGATGGGCAACACCACGCGAGATGCCGTTCATAGGCGATATGGAATCCATGAAGATGGGCGTGCGTCCACCATCAGCGGCAGTGTAATCCCAATAGCCTTGTGCCTGGTAGTTGTTGCGGCTGTAGATGTTGACCACAGCGTCTTTATACAGATGATAACCGTTCAGAGTGTCGGCTAACAGCTCGCCGTTCACAGGCTCCAGCCGAGACTCGGTGTTGATATCCACATCGTGTGTGTAGGGGAAAACCGCCGCATCCGCCACACGGATGATCTTCACATCATGGGCGTGGATGACATAGTTGCTCATGTCGTAGTCGGCGCTCATGCTATAGAACTGCAAAGAGTCCTGCTCGGGGACAAGCGAGATAAACTTGGAGGCGTTGCTATGGATGGCCAACAACTCCTCATGGGTCGTTGCCGTCGCATAATCGCCGAAGCTCTCCACTGGGTTAAACAGATGCAGGCTATTCGTTGCCATATCCCATTCGGCTTCCTTCAACGAGCAAATGAATTGGTTCATCGGGAAGTCGAGGCTACTGGTATTGTCGAGGTAGTCGTATTGCACCTTCTGTGCATCGAAGTCGACATTGGCGCGGTAGTTGGTCGCCGCGAAGGCGATATTGGCCGTGTCGGCCGAATACAGCAGGAACTTGGCCGAGTCAGCCACAAAGGTACGGGAGTCAAAGGCGAAATGGTCGGAGTCAAACTCCGTCAAACCAAAGCGCAGTTTACCGTCGGCCGAATAGCCATCGGGCGAGAGCGCCGTCTTACCAGTGAAATAGGTGTCGCCATACATGCAAATGGGCTTGTCGATGGTCTCAGTGGTCAGCTCAGGTTTAAAGACATCCCACTTCAGGCGCAAGGCATCGGCCGAGGCCACGGGGAAGCCCGTGCCGTCGTCGCGAGGCACCATCTTGAACTGGTTGGTGATGGCCGTAACCGAGTCGAGATAGAACATGAACTGGTCGGAGTTGAACTCAGCCGTCTGATAGTCAAGCCTACCCTCTCCGAAGAAGCCTGTCTCAGAGAGGAACACCTTCTTATGGAACTGGCCCGAGCCGTCAAACATGGGATAGGCATCCGTTTCGCCGTCGCCGATCTGATGGACGAAACCGAGTGAATAGTCATCCATGACCACAAGCGGCTGCACGATATTGGGCAGGATGCCGCCCGACACCAACTCGCCTTCAAACTTCACCTTACGCATGGTGAGGTCGTTGAGGCTGTCGACCACAAAAGGATACAAGCTATAGTAAAACTTGCCTTCGAGGTCATCGGCCGTCATTACCGAGTCGACATTGCCAGGATGAAACACACCACCGTTGATCTTACGATAGAATTTGAAGCCTTCCGCATCGCTGTGGAAGATGGGATACTCAGGGGTGTCGTAGCGGCTCGATTTGTTGTCGCCACGGTCGATCTCCAAACGGCCTTTCAGTTTTTCCAAGGTGCCTTCAACAGGGATGATATTGTTGTTGTGGCGGGCATAGAAACGAAGCGAGTCCACCTTCTCCATGTCGATGGTGAAATGCTCATAGTTGAAATGGCTGTCTTTGGTGAAGAACTCAAACATACCAGCAAGGATACCGCCAGAGAATTCGAAGTCCTTGTTTTTCTTGAAGGTAACACGGGCAAAGTCGGGCACGATGACGACACGTTTGCGGTCGCTCAACGAGATGGCTGCGCCGTCGACGCCTTCGATCTGGCTGGTGATGCCGTAGACCAAGAGGTCGTTGGTGCTCAGGTCAAGACGGACATTGGGCGAACGATCGGTGGTCACCGTATGCAACTTGATGACGTCATAATCGATATTCTCGCGGAACGAGTCAAGCACATCGAAGAAGCGCGGCAAGGCCGTAGCCCACTTTGTATCGGTTTCATATTCCACATAGCCCTCGGCCTGCAGTTTCAGCAACAAGGAAATCACCTGCTCAATGGGATAGCCGAGATATGACGACAAGTCGCCAACGGCGAACCGCACCTGACGATCGACGTTGTCGAAGCCTTTCAGGAATTTCTCAATGCGAACCATAGGATGCGCACCATCGAGGCCTTGAAGCTTCTTGAAGTCGTTGAACCTAAAATAGTTCACCGACACCACATCGCCCTCGCTCCTCGGGTTGACGCTCTCCATGCGTCTAAAGTCCACCTGGTTGTCATCGACGTTCCAATACATGGCCTCAAGGAAGATGTCCAAACCATGGAAATAGTCGTGGAAAGGCGCATCGCCGAAGTCTTTCTCCGAGCGGTAGACCATCATCTTTCGGGTCTTATTGTCGTAGCGGAAGCCCGCGTTGTTGTGATAGAGCGAGTCCACCCCAGTGCCTGGAACGGAGTCCGTGATATAAAGACGCAACGCCACATGGTCTGAGACCAGCAGGTCGTCGATGGTCATCATGAACTGCGGTGCCTCCACCCTAACAACCTCCTTGCCGCCCTGATGGAAACGGAACGAGGCCTTGTTGTTCATGCCGCCAAACACATTGATCTGGTTGCCCATCATACCGATGCCTCCCTCAAAATCGATGTTCCTCATGAAGTTGGGGATCTTGTAGTCGGAACGATAGGACTTCACGCGGGGGAACATGGTCTTTTCGTTGGGCGCGTTCACGAGCACCTTGTCTTCGTAGCGGCACAGGATGTCCTTCTCGAAATGGCTGCGTTCGTGGAAGATCACCGAATCGATGGCATACTCCGAACGACTCAGATTCAAGGTATAATAATCCGGCAAGGTGACGTAGACCACATCCTGAGGAATGTCAAACCTCGACCAGTCGGCGCGGCCTCCCGTACCCTCCCAGAGGTTGTCCTCAAGATAATACACGCCTTTGGTGTTCTTGATAATCGACTCATCCTTTTGCGATGCCAGCACCAAGGTACCGTCAACCGTAAGCTCAAACTTCTCACTTGACGGGAAGCCCCACAGCGCGTCACGAAGCATCCATTTGGAGTTGCCTTTGGCCGACAGCACCTTGTCGACAAAGAGGTCGCGACATGAGGCGAGGTATTTGTCCATGCCGTTCATCGACTTCTGCGCCTTGGCGTCGGTGTAGGCTATCCAATTGCCCACGTCGCGATGCGAGAGACTGGCCGTCGGGATGCACTGTAACACTTCAACGAAATTAAAGATATTGGCATATGCCTTACCGCCGCTCTTGGCATGAAAACGCTCACACAGTTGCATCACAGTGTTGGCCTCAGTGCCGCTATAATAGCTGTCCCATACCCCACGGAAGTTTTGCAAGATGACCGCAGCTTCATCACGGTCCTGTTTCGAGGACGACGATGACAGATAGGCCGAGAGTTGGTCGTAGAAAGCGCCTTTCTCCGTCGGGAAGAAAGCCTGCGCAAACGATGGAACAACGCTCACTAAAAGTGCAAAAGCAACAACCAGGATTCCTTTCTTCATCAAATTATCAATTGTAAATTGTCAATTATCAATTACTTAACAAACTCAGCAGCCACCCAGTTATTGCGGGTCAGATGCCTTTCGTAATGTAAGCCTAAGCGTTCAGCCTCGACTTTTATGCTCTCCAAGTCCTCGGTATAAAACCCACTGAAGAAGATGTGAGCACCAGGCTTCATGGCTTCCACATAGTAATGCATGTCGCGCAGCAAGATGTTACGGTTGATGTTGGCCAACACCACATCATACTGACCTTGGATGGACAGGGCATCACCCAAAATGATGTCGATGTCCGACACACCATTCAAGTCGACATTGGTGAAGGCATTGCGGTAGGCCCACTCGTCATTGTCAATAGCCACCGTATGCCCAGCGCCCAGCTTCTTCGCCAAGATGGCCAAGACCGCTGTTCCACTGCCCATGTCAAGTACTTCCTTCCCCTGAAAATCGGTCTCCAGCATCAGCTGGATGATTTGTGCCGTGGTCTCGTGATTGGCTGTACCGAACGACATCTTAGGCTCGATGACAAGGTCAAACTCGAAACTCGGGTCAGGCTCATGGAAAGGGGCACGCACACGGCAACGCTCGTTGACCACCACGGGCTGATAGGAAGCCTCCCAGAGCTCATTCCAGTCCTTGTCGGGCATCTCCTCCACCTTCAGCAGACGCAGGTCGGTGAAAGCGGGGTCGAGCAAGAGATTCTCCACCGCCATATCATCACAGCTATCTGTCGAGCAATAGGCTTTCAAGGCATAGTCCTCGTCCATGAAGGAGTCGAAGCCTATCTCCGCCAACATGGTGGTCAGCATGTCATGCTGGATGTCGGACGACGGCGCGGTGAAAGTGTATTCGAAGGTCTTCATTCTTCACCAATATGTGAGGCTTGGTCGCAAATAGAGACGAAGTCTTCCGCCTTGAGCGAGGCTCCCCCGATGAGACCGCCGTCAACGTCGGGTTGTGAGAACAGCTCAGTTGCATTCTTAGCATTGCAGCTACCACCATAAAGGATACGGATTTCGTCAGCCGTAGCCTCGTCATAGTGTTCCTTGATCAACGAGCGGATATAGGCATGCATCTCTTGGGCTTGTTCGGGCGTAGCGGTCTTGCCTGTACCGATGGCCCAAACGGGTTCGTAGGCAATGATGGCATCATAGATGGCATCACCGTCCAAATGGAAGAGGCCTTTTTCAAGTTGCTCCTTGACGACCTCGAAATGACGGCCAGCCTCACGCTCTTCAAGCACCTCACCGACACAGTAGATGGGTGACATCTCGTTTTCAATCAAGCGGTTGATCTTCTCAGCAAGAATTTCGTTGGTCTCGCTAAAGTATTTCCTACGCTCGCTATGACCCACGATGCAGTAGTCCACGTCGATGGACTTCAACATCTTGGCCGACACCTCACCCGTATAGGCGCCCTTGTCGTAGGCACTGCAATTCTGCGCACCCACATTGAAACGCTGTTCGTCGAACTCAAAGTCGGTCAACAGCTCAAGATAAGGGAATGGCGGGCAGATGATGATTTCGCAATTCAAGTCATCCATTTCGTCAAGGCGGTCGAGGATGTCATCGACCAAGGTCTGAGCCTCATCGAAAGTGAGGTTCATTTTCCAGTTTCCGGCTACAATTTTGCTTCTCATGATGTATGGTTTTTATGATTTAATATTCAATGTGACAAAGATACATAATTCTAAAACACCAACCTGCAACGGCAGACCTCCGTCTCCTTTTGTGACGACAGATCCGTTTTGGTCAAGCGCACACAAAATTCATTATCAGCTATTTGCTCGCGATAAAAATCCATCTTATCGCCTTGATGTGCTTCAGCCACGTAGGCAATCTCAAACCGCTTCAAACGGTGTTCGCGATACCAAGCGATATCCCAAAGGTCAAGCACATGCTCAATGTACTTCACCGAGTTGACATGCCCGTTGATATCGATGTCATTGTAATTTACGTCTATAGTTCGCACCAATTCGTCGTTTCCCGACATCTTCACGCGACCGCCTTTCTCAATCGGGCAAGGCTTGTCGTCCACAATCCAATCGTTGATGGCGCCGTTGTCAATGGCGTAGATATCGCAAGGTTGACGCGTCTCCGTGTCGATCATCGCCCAGATGGATCGGCCATAACCGTACACCTTGCCTTGTCCGTCCGACACGCAGAAGTTACGGCTCGTGAAAAACTTCATGGCACTCTCGACCCAGGTCTCGATCGTGAAATGCTCATACTGCGCCGGCATCTCCTCCATCTCAATGGCCAGCCTCGAAAGCACCCACGAGCGTTTGATGGTCATCAGGTATTTCATTCCGAAGCCACGATCGGTGGAATGGAAGTCGGCGGCGTTGAGCATCTGGTTGCCCAAATGTCCCAAAAACATCCGACCAGAGAAGTCGCAATGGAACGGCTCAGCTATAAACTCATATTTTCCTATCTTATTCATTACCCATTTATTCTTACACGAGGGTCGATAATACCATAAATGATATCCACCACGATATTGACGATAATCAGCATGACAGCGATGAGCAGCACCGCACCCATGATGACGGGAAAGTCGTATTTGTCCAAGGCGTCGACCACCACCACACCGATGCCTTTCCAGTCGAAGACATACTCGACGAAGACAGCGCCTGCCAACAGCGAGGCGAACCATCCCGATACTGCTGTCACCACAGGGTTCAATGCATTGCGCAAGGCATGGACGCAGATGACACGCCAAGGCTTCAGGCCTTTGGCACGCGCCGTACGCACATAGTCCATCGACATGGCCTCCAGCAGCGAGGTGCGCGTCAGTTCGGTCACCACGGCCAATGGGCGCATACCCAATGTCAAGGCGGGCAAGATGAGGTTGCGAAGACTCAGGAACTCTCCCCTGCCGTATTCGTCGACAGTGTAAAGGCTGCCCGTCATACTCAATCCCGTTTGATGTTCAAGCAGGAAACCGAATATCCATGCCATGAGGATGGCAGCAAAAAACGAAGGCAAGGACATGCCTATGGTAGTGATGAACAACGTCAAACGGTTGAGGAAATTGGTGTTGATGACCGCCGCAAGGATGCCTATCAGCAAGCCCAACAGCATGGCAATAGAGATGGACACAGCCGCCAACAACAGGGTATTGGGGAAAGCCTCGCCCAAGATGTCGGACACCTTACGCTTGCTTTGATATGACATGCGCAGATATGGGCCTTTCAGCACTATGGCCGTCGAGCCTATAGTCGCCAAGCGGGCATAACGGCCTATCTTGTCGAGTTTCTGTGTGCCTTCCGACACATCATAAAACGAAATCGGGACCAAATCGTTGAGATAGTCGACATATTGCTTGCCTAAGCTCTGGTTCATACCCAACTCCTCACGGATGGCATTCACAGACTCTTGGTCGGCACGTTGGCCTAGCATCATCTGGGCAGGGTCGCCCGGCAGGATGTTGAAGAGGAAAAACACCAGGGTGGCGACGCCCCAAAGCACCGCGATACCGTATAACAACTTCCTGATGACGTAGGCCCCCATAGTATCACAAAACCTTCAGAACCTTCTTGAAGTCAGTCGAGCTCCACTTGTCCTTCACCAAACCGTTGTCGAGCCAGATGAGTCCAGGATTGGAACGCACTATGGGTTTGATCTCCAACGCATCGGCATAATAGACCTCATAGAGGAAATCGTATTTCTCGCGTAGCTGTTCCACATATTCGGGTTCATTGGCCACAACCCAAACCACATAATAGCCACGGCTTCCTGCTTCTTCGGTAATCTCCTTCACTTTGGCCCATTCCTTTTCAGTGACTTTAGCCAGATCGTGCGAAGTGAACATCAACAGATTCTCAGTGTCGAGAATCAGATCTGTGACGTCGTTGTCGTCCTCATCGAGGGCAGAGAAACCGAGGAATTTGGCGCCGCCTTCCATACGCTGTTGGACGAACTCCCATTCAGACATCCACACCGAGTCGTTCCAAGGATAATTGGGCGAGAGAAACTCTTGCTTCTCCCCTGTCGCCTTGTTCTTATAGGTCAGATAAATCTTCGTCTCTTCGTTGCTTGAGGCCGACATCTGCTTGCCCACCTTCCAATCCATGAAGTCGACGACCGGCAGATGACGATAGTTATAGAGCTCAAAGCCTAAGAACGCCAAGGCAAAAAGAATGGCCATCAACCATTGCACGCCCTTACCCAACTTGTTTTCCAGCAGCTTATTATTCATAATCAGCGGGATAAGCAACGTGTCGATAACGAGATTCTTATAGAAAGTCTGCCAATTGCTCATCTTGATCGCCGTACCGAAGCATCCACAATCGGGCACCATGTTATACAGGGCGTCGAACAATGTGGTGAAGGTAAAAAACAGCATCAGCAAGGTGGCGCCGAGTACCGCCAAACGCGGCAACATTTTGGTTATCAAACAGAAACCAACGATAAACTCGGCCAAAATCATCAGCACAGCCAGCACCATGGCCAAATTGTTGAGCCATGTCATGTGATACGCTGAAAGATAATCCAGCATCTTATACTTCGTCCCCAAGGGGTCGACACCCTTGGTGAAACTGCTGAAGATGAACAAGGCACCCACCAGCAGACGGCATATCGTCAAAGCGCCCGGACTGTATCTTTTGCTGAACACCAAGGAAAACAACAAGTTGAGCAGCAGGATGGCCAGAAACCACCAATGGTAGTCGGGCAGGAAATAAATCCCTACCGCCGAGGCCAAAGCCACCAGGATGCTAATCCAAGGCATCGAATTCGTTTTCTTTCTCATGTTCTTTTCGTTTTGAAAACAGTGTTTATTCGCTCAAAAGAATCAAGGCGAACACCGCGTAGTTGATCATATCGTAGTAGTTGGCGTCGAGGCCTTCCGAAACAAGCGTCATACCGTTATGGTCTTCGATGGACTTGGTGCGCAACACCTTGCTCATGATGAGGTCGGTGATGGAGCTGACACGCATATCGCGCCAAGCCTCGTCGTAGTCGTGGTTCTTGCGCATCATCAAGTCGTAGGCCTCGGTGGTCACCTTGTCGTACAATGCCGTGGCCTCCTCTGCCGTCAAGTCGGGCTGGTCGACCACGCCCAGTTGCAATTGGATGATACCCATCGCCGCATAGTTGACGATGCCGATGAACTCGGGCTCTATGCCCTCATCGACCATACGCTCAGCAGCGGTCTGCAAGGTTCTGATTCTCTTTACCTTGATGAAAATCTGATCCGTAATAGAAGGTGTGCGCAGAATGCGCCATGCCGGACCGTAGTCTTTCATCTTGTCGACAAACAACTTGCGGCATTGCGCCAAAACGCTATGAAATTGGGCTTTTGTGTCTTTCTTTTGCATGAAAAATGTATTTTTGCAAAAATAAAACTTTTTTCAATGCTGAGACTCATTTCACGGAATAAAACCATCCTTTTCGACCGGCCCGCCCTCATGGGCATCCTGAATGTGACGCCCGACTCATTCTCCGATGGCGGCCGTTACAACCAGATGGACCAAGCCTTGCAACATTGCGAGCAAATGATTGCCGACGGTGCCGACTTCATCGACATCGGCGGCTGCTCCACGCGACCCAACAACGCCATCGCCTCGGAAAGCGAAGAGATGGAACGTGTCATCCCGATACTGAAAGCGATCAGGAAAGCCTTCCCCGATACCTTGGTCTCCATCGATACCTTCCGCAAGAATGTGGCCGAAGCCAGCGTCGACGAAGGTGCCGACCTCATCAACGACATCTCGGGTGGTCTTTTCGACGAGGACATGTTGCCCTATATCGGGCAGCACCACATCCCTTACGTGATGATGCACTGCGTAGGCACGCCCGAGACCATGCATCAATACACGCTCAGCGGCGACATCCACCAAACTGTGATGGCGTTTTTCGAAAAACAATGCCAAGTCCTCGAAGCCTATGGCGAGCAACAAGTCATCCTCGACCCAGGCATCGGCTTTGGCAAGAGTCTTGAATCCAACTATCAGTTGCTCAACGACTTGAACCGTTACCGTTATCACAATCTGCCCATCCTCATCGGCATCTCGAGAAAGTCATTGATCAACAAGGTGCTGCACACCACACCCGACACCGCCGAGAACGGCACCACGGTGCTCAACACCATCGCCCTGCTCAACGGCGCCGACCTCCTGCGCGTCCATGATGTGAAAAATGCGCGCGAAGCCATCGAACTGGTAGGCAATTTTTGTACTTTTGCAACAAATTTAGCGTTATGATCGACCTCTTCATCCAAGTCCGCATCTTCGACATCATCGATATCATTCTGGTGGCCTTGCTTTTCTTCTGGTTTTACCGCATCCTGAAAGGCACCTCCGCCATCAGCATTTTTTTGGGCATCGTGGCCATCTTCCTCATCTGGCAAGTGGTCAAAGCACTACAAATGGAGTTGTTGAGTTCCATACTCGGTGCCTTTGTCAGCGTGGGCTTCATTGCGCTTATCATCATTTTCCAGCCGGAAATACGACGCTTCTTGTTCACCATCGGCACACAAGCGCAAGAAGGCAAGCTGATGCAACGCTTCAAATTCCTGAGAGTCACTGGCAACGCGGGTCTCAACGTGGATGCCATCAGCAAGGCCTGCCTTAACATGTCGGACATCAAGCAAGGCGCGCTCATCCTTGTGGCACGCAAGAACAACCTCGACGACATCGCCTCCACTGGCGTGGTGGTCAATGCCGACATCAGCAACCCTTTGATTGAGAATATCTTCTTCAAAAACAGCCCACTGCACGATGGCGCCATGATCATCCGCAACAACCGCATCACTGCCGCCCGTTGCATCCTTCCCGTGACACAAAAGACCAACATCCCAGGCCACTATGGATTGCGTCACCGCGCCGCCATCGGCGTGACTGAGGTCAACGACTGCATCGCCCTCGTCGTCTCTGAGGAGACGGGCAACATCAGCATGGTCGTCAACGGCGAGATCAGCACCGTCAAGCCATCAGAATTGAAAGAAATGATTGAGAAGGAATTGAAAGCCTGATTATTCCTTGATTTCGATAAAGCAATCGTCCTCTTCCGTATAGCGCAATTGCTTCTTATACGGGTCATAACGCAGCATGAGCTGATAGGCATAGCCTTTCTTCTTCAGTTCAGCCCCTACATAGCTGTTCATCATATAGTCGTAGGTATAGCCGGCATAGAGCTTACCCAGATATACGGCGTAGTTGTACACATCCTGAAGGTCAAGCGTGTCGATGGTATAAGTGTAATCGATCTTCTGCGTCCAGAAGGAATAGTCGGTCTTTGAGTCGAAGCCGTCCATGAGGTTATGCTCACAAAACAGCACCGGTTTCCAGTTGCCGTCGTTGACCTCGAACCATGAGGCCACATTGACCGTGTTCAAAGGATGCTTATAGCTGTATTCATCCGTGTCGCTGAACAGATAGTCCTCGTACTCAGTGATGCGGCCCGACACCTCCATCCGCGACAGCATAACCAGCCAATGCGTGGAGTCGACAGGCACCTTGTCGACGTCTTCAGGCACATACACATTGACGCCATAGTCGCCCATGGTCTGTGCATAGGCATTATACATGACATCGAGGAACATATCCTGGTTGAAGCCGTTGAGCACCTCGGTCTGCTTGCCATATTGGCTGTTGTATTCCACCTTGACCTCAGCCTTCTCGGGGAAATACACCGCTGCTTCGATGTTCGGGCGCTCGGCCATGTATTTCTTGGCCAGTTTCAACTCGGTCTGACAGCTGGTCAACACAAAGGCCAACAGCATGACGATTCCTATTGTTATTCTAGATTTCATAGATCACCTCCAAATAAATCCATTTGCACGCCGTCGCCCTTGGGCTCGACAATCTCAAGCGGCACATCGGCGGGGTTGACTTCAATCTTTTCGATGGGCTCCTCTTCCTCGGCAGGCACATTAGGCTCGTCTTCCGAAGGCTCAGGTTGGATGGGCTCAAGGAACTCCCAGGTGTCGACCTCACGTGTCGACAAGCGCTTGCCCTTGGCCTTGTAGCTCTTGATGCCGATGAACTCCTCCACATTGATTTCGTCGTCGGGGAAGCTATTGCCAGCTTCGCTGACCTTATAGCTCAACTTCAGCCGTGGCATGACGTCAACGCTGCGACCAAGATACTTCGCCTCAGGATGCTCACCGATGAAGGAAGCACGGGTATTCAGTTTGGTCTCCGCTTCAATGCAGAAACGCTTCAGATAATGCTTCTGCGTCTCGCCTTCGATGTAGATGACGGAGAAGATTTCATCCGGGTCGAACTTACGGATCTCCACCATGTCGTCGTCGAAGTGGGTGTTGAGGTCGAAGCCCGAAATCTTGAACTCGCCGTTGGCAAAGATTTGTAGGATCTTATCCTCACCCTCAAAAGCGCCAAGGTATTGTCCGCGTTTGTCGGCATTCAAGCGACGCACCGTGTCGTCAAACCAGATGTCGCGGGCATTGAGCGTGGACACGCCTTCGCCACCCTTCTTGATTTCCTTGACTTCGTATTTTGTTAGCAGGTTACCACGTGTGTCGCGACCTTTCACGGCAAGGTCGGCAAACTGGTAGTCCACCGTCTTCTGTTTCTTGTTGAACAGCACCAGCGTCACCTTGATGACCTCAGCCTCGCCGTTGGGGTTCGACGAGAAATAGCGCACCTTCGAGCCAGGCTTGCCCTGCGTGAGGTCGTATTCCTTGTCGCGGGTGACACCCTTCACGGCAAAACGCTTCACATAATGCGGCGCACCGTTCTTGCCGTCGCGATAGACCACATTATAGGTGGTACGATCGTCATTCTTATGGAACACATTGACATGGATGATCTTCTGTCCCACAAAGAGTTTCGGCTGCAGCTTGACCACCGCATACTTACCGTCTTCATGGAAGACAATGATATCGTCCAAATCGGAGCAGTCGCACACGTATTCGTAGGCCTCCTTGTTCTTCTCACGTTTCAAGCCCTCGCCTGTGCAGACGAAGCCCTCGTCGCGGTTGACATACAGCTTCTCGTTGTTGGCGGCCACGGCCACGGCCGAGATATTGTCGAAGTTACGAATCTCCGTCTTGCGTTCGCGACCCTCGCCATATTTCTCTTTGATGTGCAGGAAATAATCGATGGTGTAGTCCACGATATGGTCGAGGTTATACTTGGCCTCTTCCATCTTTTTCTCGATGTCGGCCAACTGTTCGTCGGCCTTCTTGATATCGAACTTGGAGATCTTACGGACGGGCTTCTCGCATAGCTTCTCCACATCCTCGCGGGTGATATCACGTTTCAGCAGCTTGCGGTATTTGTCAAAGCGGCGTTCAATGCCTGTGAGTTGGTCATCCCAGGTCTCATATTCCTTATTCTCCAACTCCTTGTAGATGCCCTTCTCGAAGAAGATCTTCTCCAAAGAAATCCAGTGCCAGCTGTTCTCAAGCTCCTCGATGAGGATACGTAGCTCCCAACTGAGGAGCTCCATAGTACGGTCGGCGCTATGTCGCAAAATCTCGCTCACGCCCATGAATGCCGGATGGTCATTGACGATGACGCAGGCATTGGGCGAGATGGACACCTCGCAATCGGTGAAGGCATAGAGGGCATCTATCGTCTGGTCGGGCGATACGCCAGGATTGAGATATATCACGATTTCGCACTGCTCGGCGGTGTTGTCGTCGATTTTCTTGATCTTGATCTTACCCTTGTCGTTGCACTTCACGATGCTCTCGATGAGGCTGCCCGTGGTGGTGCCGTATGGAATCTCGCTGATGACCAGCGTCTTCTTGTCTTGTTGGCTGATACGTGCACGAATACGCACCTTGCCGCCACGCAGACCGTCGTTGTAGTTGGTTACGTCCATCAGGCCACCCGTTGGGAAGTCGGGATAGAGCGTGAAAGGCTCGTCGCGCAGATAGGCGATGGAGGCGTCGATAAGTTCGTTGAAGTTATGAGGCAGGAACTTGGAGGCCAGACCCACAGCGATGCCTTCGGTGCCTTGTGCCAGTAGCAGTGGAAACTTCACAGGCAGCGAGACAGGTTCAGCGTTACGGTTGTCGTATGAACGGGTCCAGTCGGTGGTCTTATGGTTGAAGACGACTTCTTTGGCAAACTTCGATAGGCGCGCCTCAATGTAACGCGGGGCGGCGGCATCGTCGCCAGTGAGGATGTTGCCGAAGTTACCTTGCGTGTCGATGAGCAGGTCTTTCTGGGCAAGTTGCACGAGTGCATCGCCGATGGAGGCGTCGCCGTGCGGGTGGTATTTCATCGTATTACCCACGATGTTGGCCACCTTGTTGAAACGGCCATCATCGAGTTCGTCCATCGAATGCAGGATGCGACGCTGCACAGGCTTCAAACCGTCCTCAATAGCGGGCACGGCACGTTCGAGGATGACATACGAGGCATAGTCGAGAAACCAGTTCTCGAACATGCCTTTCAGTGGTATCACATGGTATTCATCCTCCTGAGCCTGAGCATCTTCCACGCCTTCCAAAGTCTCATCAATTGGCTGCTCGTCCAAAGGCTCGTTTTCCTTATTCTCTTCGATATCCATAAAATAATTCTCCTGCTTGCAAAAATAAGAAAAATATCACTTCCAGAACCTCAAAACCAAAATTTCTCCCAGCAAAGCCAGCAACGCAATCAAGGCGAAGAGTTTCCATTGTGAACTTTGGTGTGCCATAGCCTCTACGAGGTCGGCATTGGCGAAGTCGGAGGTGTCGAGGACGGCGGCCACATCGAAGCCTGCCTTCTTGAATTGCGCCTCAATGTCATCACGGTCGACGAAGTCCATCCGCGACTCCACACGGCTCTCATTCCATGCCGTCACGCGGTTCAAGGTATCGTTGACGAGCAAGTCATAGAAACCAGCCGCCGGCAGGTTATCATTCAGATATAGATACACCTTGCCGTTGCGCACCTCTGAGGCTGGCATCTGCTCGAAGCTGCGGTCAGCGTTTGCAAAGAGGAAGCGGTGGTCACCCTCCAAATTCATATCGTTCAGGACCATTATTTTGTCTTGACCGATAGTATACGACAGCTTCCCAAGCTGACCGCCCAACAAAGCCATCTTGACCATCATTGGGACAAAGAGGGAGTGGTCGGCAAGGTCGCTCCACTTCGGGTCAAGCGCGGTGGTCATGACAAAGGCCTGCCCCTGCCCCACCGTCTCCGAATACAGCATCGGATCTCCATTCTGAAGGATCAACAAACTGCTCGGGATGCCATTGCTTCTCATGCGAACGTGCTTTTTCACCTTAGGCAGGTCGGCTTGTTGAGGCATGTCGAGGATGACATCGCTGAAAAACTCATGACGCAAGGCCAAATCTTGTGCCACCGTGGCATTGGTGTCGAGCTCCATCATCGTGAGTCCGAGCTTACTCATCAGGAAGGCGTTGTTTTTCGGGTCGTTTTTCGAAGGGAACACCAACATGGCGGCACCATCAGTGACGCAATTCAGCAATGTCTGTTGCAAGGTCTCGTTGAGGTTGGTGTTCTCATTGACGATGATGAATTGGGCCTTGGAGAGTTGGTCGAGGTCAAAACGCGAAGGCTCCATCAAGGTGTAGCGGAACTGCTCATCGTCATCAAAAAGCAAGGCACAACTGGTGGCCTCACTACCCAACTCAATCACAGAGAGGCTCGGCCTCACACCCAAGACGAAGTCGTAAGTGTCGTCAAAGATGATGGGATGGTCGTTGAGCGACACGCTGCAGCGTTGATCGCCACTGCCCTCCACCACAAACTGCATCACGATGTCCTGAGTGCCGTTTTTCTCCAGGTCGACCGTCGTTGAAGCCGCCATCGCGCCATTCATCGTAAAGGTAACAGGCAAACCTTTTACCTCCTTATCGCCTTGGTTAACGATGCGCACATTGAGGTCGTTGGTCAAGCCAGGCTGTACCACAGGCGACGCCAACCATACAGAATCAACATAAAGGTTGGTCTTGAACTCGGGGGTCATCGGCACTACGACCACCTGCATGACGGTATCGGCCTTGGCTGCCGAAAGGTCGAAGGTATTGCTTTGGAAATCAGAATAGACGAACAAGGTTGAAGTTTCAAATCCATGTTGTTTGGCCAACATCTCAAAACGGTCGACGACTTCGCCCATCGGAGCAGGCGCACCGTCAGGGTTCATACGGTCGAGTTGGTCGAGCATCTCCTCCTGATTCATCGGGTATTCGTTCTGGATCTCAAAGCTGTTGGTCATCAGCAGGTAACGGTTGGAGGGATTGAGTTTATGTACCAAATCGCGTGCCGACTGCCGTGCATCCTCTATCAAAGTGGTGCGTTGCGACTGTCCCTTCATACTCATCGAGTTGTCGATATAGACGCCAACGAGATTGTTCTCCGTATTGACATTCAACTGTTTCTCAGGATGATACGGGAAGGCAAAAGCCAATACCAAAGCGGCAATGAACAGGCAACGCAACAACAAGGTAACGAGATATTTCAGTTTGCGCGTCTTAGCGTTCTCCTGTTGTATGCTCCTCAAAACAGCCGTATTGCTGAAATACACCAACTTATGCCGCCTGAAGTTAAACAGGTGGATTAAGATTGGTATCAGTAGGGCAAACAAGCCCCAGAGCATATTGGGATAGAGGAAACGCATAGCCTAAAAATGAGGCTGCAAAGATAAGAAATCTTTATCAGTATCCGAACAAATGGCCTCTACTGCCACGACGACGGTAACGGTCCTTGGCGAAGGTGGCACAGGCGTCGTCAAGCTGCTTCTCCAAGGGAATGGCCACACCCAGTGTGACTTCAAGCCCCTGGGGCAAACGTTGGCCCGTGATCTGATAGGCATTGACATTGGTGGCAGGCACACTGCCTTCCTTCTCGGCAGCGCCATAGCTGTCGAGCAGACCCTGATGCACCGTTGCGCTAAGCTTGAGCAAAATATGTCGGCTTCCCACACCGATGAGACTACGGATGCCAACGCCAGCAAAAGCGCCAGCATGAATCAAAGCCAAGTTGGCATCGCCCACATCGATGGTCTCGTCAAAGGCAATGGGCTCACTCCTGTCGAGATGGATCTTTCCAAAGAGCCGCATGCCTACTTCAGCACCCACCACAAGGTAAGGTTGCAAATAGGGCTTGACAGGCAGAGACACTTCAAGCGGGAGCCTAAAATCGGCATAGGAGGCTCTTAAGGCATAATGCACATCGGCCCCTGAGCCTTGGTGCTGGTAGGTCATATCCGTGCCACGCTCCAAATAAGCCACCTCGGGCGAAAGCCATAGATACCTTCCCAAAGGAATGTCCACAAACAAGCCTCCCATCAACGTAATGGTATCGTTCTGAGGAAGCTTCTGCAACGCAGTGTTGTTATAATAGTACATCCTAGGCATGTTCACGCCCCCTTTGATGCCGATGGCGACATGGTTCTTCTCCTGAGCCTTACTCGAGTACATCTGGCCCATAGCGAACGGGCTCAACGCCAACAGGATTCCTATGATTATCAAATATCTTTTCATAGTTACATTTATTACCATTCAAAAAACTCCGCCAGGTTATCCCCATCCTTGTAGATGAAATAGGAGCCGACAGGATACTGGCTCAACGCCCCATTCGAATTGTCTTCAATCTCCATGATGACCGATGCCATTCGGAAGTTCGCCAAACCCGTCTCAGCCACTTTGCCTTTCATGATGACGCCTCGTTTCATCTTCACATGATAGGTGGTGTTGTCAAAAGGTACATCATACGCCTTGTCTTCGACAAAATAGACCGTGAAGTCATCGTTATTGCCCATCACGAAAACGGTGTCGGTGACTTGCTCGGTGGCTTCATTCAAGTCCATGACCGCCACCCCATTATGTTGTTTGCCAAAACGCAGATACACATTAGGCTCCACAAGGGTTAAAGGCCAACCCTGAACATTCGAATAAACCCTTTGTTTTGGATCCATCACGTAGGAACCTTCGATCTTAGGCGGAATAGAGCCATGAGGATAAGAACCAAAATTGGCCAAAAACGCCGAGTCGGAAACCACGGCCAGGATATCGTCAATATAATACTCCGTCCCGATAAGGGCTATGGTATTGTCATCGTTTTTGGTGCAGGAGCTCAACATCAAACCTCCTGCAAGAAGAAGCCCCAAGGCCCATATTATGCTTTTGTGTTTCATAGTTGTTTCTATTTGGTAACGACCACTTTCTTTGTCACGACGCCTTCCTTGCTTGTTGCCACAAAGACGTACACACCTCCAACGTCATTTCTCAGATTATATTGTATCGTGTTATACTCCAAATCATTATGCATCTGGAACTGATCTATCTGTCGGCCCATCATATCATACACCTTGAACTCGATCAGACCCGTGAGATGGTCCAAACGAAGGTCCATCTGACCGTTGTTAGGATTAGGCGACACCTCCATATCGGCATGCGTTAATCCGTCGCCTTCTTCGATGCCGTAGAACGAGCACACCAGCCAATACCGTTGCGACACGCCTTCTTCGGGCGCACAACGGTTGAAGGCCCGCGCCTCAATCCACACGGTGTCATCAACATGGTTGAGCACATACACCTTGCAACACTGGTGCTTCTCGCCAAAAGGCTCAAGCACCCAAGTCACGGGCTCCACGAAGTTCCACGTCACGCTATCCCAGCTGCAATATGGGTTTTGGTCCCACATGGTGTAATCATAGGAATTGATTTGGAACTCGGTGGCTGTGACAACCCAATGCGGCGCCGGATTGGCGGGATCCATAGGATAGATCTCAGTGGGATTCGGCGTGTAATCAAATTGTACGTTCATGGTCACGATGCTGTCGCAGCCAAGTCCATTGAAGTATGTCCTGTGATAGGTACCCGATTGAGTGAAGACGTGATCTTCGGGGTCGTATTCATCATCGGTGTGGTATTCCAAGCCACCCGTTTCCCAGTAATAGCTGTCACAACTCTCGTCATAGGGCACCGTGAATGAGTTCGTCTCATATTCCCCAATCTCAAGATGAAGCACATAGGTGCTGTCGCATTCCGTGTCGCCAAAGACGTGGTGGAAGGTCTTCTCTATCCAATCCTGACTCTCAGTATAGGTCTCCCCAGTGATAGGCCAATAATAGGAGTCGCAAACCACCCTCGATTCCTCTTGGTAAAACTCTTCATGGAAACGGAGCTCTAGGCGATGCCTGATGGGGCAGCCGCCATTCGGGTCGTCAAGGATAATCTCATCGTAGGTGTCTTCATGATAGGTGATCCCGGTCTTGTCCCACGTCCAGGCAGGGACCGTGCCATGCGCATAGCATTCATACTGATGGACCACGGGAGGCATCTGGTACTCGTCGACAGTGAGCACGAGTTTTTCCACCTTCAGGCAACCGTGGTAATCCACAGTGTCGAAATAGGCAATCTGTCCGTCTTGGTTGTATAAGGTGCCATGGAAATCGTAGGAATCACCGACGCAGATGCTGGGATCGACAATGACGGTGTCGTTAGGTGGATAGACGGTGAGGTTAAGACGGATGAGGCTGTCGCACCCAAACGGGGTTTGAAGCATGTGTTCATATTCGCCCGAAGCGGTCAGCGCCTCGCCAAAGAAATCGTACACCTCATTGGTGCAGATGGCTTCTGCAAGCTGGACCTCTACGTTGGGATGCACCACAACCGTGACGCTGGCATCCTGGGTGGTACCCCAATCGACATCGGTCACATGGCAGGTGTATCTTGTCGAACCCAAGGGCGGCGTAGCCACCGGATGCTGTGCAGTGGGATTGCTCAGGGTATTGGCGGGTGTCCAGCTGTAGGTGTAATGGCCAGAGCCGTTCATAGGTGTGACGTGCAAAGTGGTGGATTCACCCTCACATAGCTCATAGTCATCAGCGCTAGCCGAGGCCGTCATGCTGCCCACATAGACGGTACATGTCGGGCTGCCCACTGGCACAAGTTGACGAAAAGAGATATCGTCCAAGCCGAAGTCGTTGCCACCAGCCACAGTGTTTTGGTTAAGGATGGTGATGGTCGCCGTAGTTGCATTTCCACTATTCCACAACTCATAAAACTGGTTCCATGTGTTTAACTGGTTAGGGGCCGAGAAAATGGGACCCAATTGCACGCCGTTGATGCTGAACTGCAACAAAGCCACTTGATCAGGATCGCCAACACTGACATTGCAAGCCCAAGTGGAAAAAGCATATTGGGTATTGGGCACTACCGTGATTTGCTCCGTCCACACATTTGTTCCAGGACTGGTGGCACCATTAACAATCATGAAGTTGCCACCATTGTGGCCATAACCAGCGAAACTCTCGTGATGAAGGCTTGCATCGCTATCCACATAATAGGTGCCCTCGCCCCATAAGTTGGTATTGTATTGATAAGCCGAGGTGAAACCCACGTTGCCTTGCTCGAAATCACCATTGACAACGCTCTCCGCTCCTGGGGCGAATCCCGTACATGTGTATGTGGTAGTCACCGTGGGCGAAGCTACCGTCACAGGTCGATCAGTGACTGAAAGTCCAGTAGCGGGCGACCATTGGTAATAGGTGGCTCCCGAGGCCGTCAGTGTCACCGACCCACCAGGCTGAATCGTGGCCGAAGGCGGATTGATGGTAACGGGTTGGGCGAAGGCGCACACTGCCGAAAAAGCCAACAAGAGGGTAAGCAAAAACCTTTTTCTCATAACTATTTCTCCTGCGTGCAAAAATACTAAATATTACCTTTGCCCTCTCCTATTTTCATAAAAATAGGTTCAACTTATCGGCATAAGACCAGACGTTTCTTCACCAGTCCATTAACCGTCTTTATTTCTATCAGATAGACTGAAGGCGCATAACCCGTCAGGTTGAGCATCACACTATCCGAACGGCCGTAGTCGCGGCTGTCGAGCACCTGTCCCATCATATTGGTCAAGCGGATGGCTTCGATGCCTTCGGCCTCAATGGTCACCGTGCCTTTGGTAGGATTGGGGAATATCTTGACTTCAAAGGCATGTTCGTTCACGTCGAAGAAGCCAGCATTGATGATGAATTCACGTTCCATCTCACCACAGTCAGAGGTATTGAAACGCGCCGTCAAGGTGGCCGACCCTGGCGTGCCCACAAACACGAGGCAATAATAATCCTGTGCCTCAACAATCTGCCAATCCGGGTTAGAGATGGACCAGATGATGTCGCCCTCTACACCTGCGGCGTCCACTTCATAACGATAGATGCCGCTGATAATATTGGAAGCCACAAACACATTTGCGCTGCCGCTGATGGCACCCATCAGTTCAGAATCGTTGATGGTCAGATTCAGGAGTTGCACGCTGCCGATACAGCCATTGGGCGAATACACGGTGTCATAATAGATTTGGTAGAAACCAGGCTGATCATAGACGACGCCATCGACTACATAGCTGTTACATGCAGATACGCTATTGGATTGTATTTCAGCCTGATTAAAGGTAACATTCAGATACACCATGCTATCACAGCCTTGCAACGTCTGGAAGGTATGCGACGACTGCCCGTCACCTTCAAAATGATGCCCATACCAGTCGAACGGATCGCAAGCCACCGTGTCGACATGTTGTTCGATCACCTCTGCCAAGCTGAAGTGCATGGTGACGATGCTGTCGCAACCTTGGAGGGACTGGTAAGTATGATGATAATCTCCATTGTGGTCACACAATTGACCTTCCCAAACCACTGCATCACACGCTACCCTATCAAACTCAGACGTCATAGCCTCACTAAACACCAAATGCATGGTAGCAATGCTGTCACAACCATTTGAGGCCTCAAAGGTCTGGTCATAATAGCCGTCATAATAGTAGGTAATGCCATTCCATGTGTATGGGAGACAGGTTTGCTGCTCAAATTCATAGTGAACAGCTTCTTTAATGGTCAAATGCAATACGACAAGACTATCGCAACCTGTGACGGCGGTAAAATGCCTTGGATAGTCACCACTTTCTTGATAAACTTGGTCTATCCACGTGTAGGAATAGCATTCCTCAACGTCCATATCACTTTCATAATTAGGCGCAATGGTGAGATGCAGCGTGAACAAACTATCGCAGCCTGAAGGGTTCTCCGACAGATACTCGTAATCACCACTTTCCGAATAGACAGTTCCATGCCATTCATAGCTTTCGCACCCTGTTGCACTCTCTTCTAACTCAAACATTTCACCTATCTCAAGATGCATAATCAGCATGCTATCGCATCCTTGAGAATTGGTCAGCTGATGATAATACACACCTGGCTCAGTATAGGTATTACCATACCATTCATAGGACTCACAACTCGTCACATAAAACTCATTTTCCGAGCTATGGTTGATGGTAAGAAGTAGCACTTCTGTATGTGGACATCCCGTTGGGCCTTCTCCGACATAGGTACAATAGCCCGTTTGAGTATATTCCTGACCGTGCCACTCATAGCTGTCGCAGGCCGTCACTGGAGCCAGCGTATCAATCGTGCTATGATTTATGGTCACATAAATTCGTTCCAATCTATCACAACCTTGTGGCGTAGTAGACATATGGGAATATTGGCCTGATTCTGTGATCGTTTGTCCGTACCAAAGATATGAATCACATTCCGTTACTGGATCCCAATCAATTGTATCGCCATGATGCACAGTCAACGGCAGAGTGTATTGAACGTCACATCCATATTGGTTGATCGTATCAAAAACCAACAACCCGCTCTGTGTGTAGGTTTGTCCATGCCATTGGAAAGCATCGCAAACGGTTATTTCAGGCAACTCGATGTTTTCGCTATTATTGATAGTCAAATTGAGCCGTTCCAACCTATCACAGCCATAATCATTTGTGGTTAAATAGGTTTTAACGCCGCTTGTCGTATACGTCTGGCCATGCCATTCATAAGAGTCACAAGCACTGACAGGATCCAAATCTATGGTGTCACCATAATGGATGGTTAAATTCAGCACAAAGGTACTGTCGCAGCCGCCCTGCGGTCCGTCAACGGTGACTGAATCCATAGCACTCTGGTAATAAGTCTGATTCTTTCGTGGCCAATAATACTCGTCACACTCTGTTCGGGTATCAACGTGACGGAATTCATCGCTTATGGTTAAGTTAAGCCTTTCTAGCCGTGAGCATCCAAAACTATTGGTCGTGACATAGGGATAAACTCCCGATTGTGTATAGGTTTGTCCATGCCAAGTATAACTCTCGCATGCGGAAACGGGGATATCAAGTGTGTCACCATAGTGGATGGTCAATGGTAGGTGTTGGGTAAGCACGCATCCCCATTGTGTAGTAGTCACATAGTCATAGACACCACTCACCGTATAGGTTGTGCCGTGCCATGTGTAGGAATCACACTCCTCTACAGCAGGCAGGGTCTCTTCCTCGTCGTGATGGATGGTTAGGTTGAGGATGAGCAACGAGTCGCACCCCGATGGATTGGGCTTGACGTAGGAATACTGACCATTCTGCGTATATGTCTGTCCATTTCCTCCTGTCCAAGTAAACGACTCGCAAGCATGCTGGTTGATGGTCCGTTGAGGCCGTGCATTCACAGTGATACTTACAATGCCATATTTAGTAATATCATTGGTTCCATATGTAAGTTTGTAGGAAAAAGTGTCTGGTCCCGAATAGTTAGTGTTCGGCGTATAAACATACGTAGTTCCACTTACCAGGCTCAAACTACCATGACTGGGCTGTGACATCAATGAGAAATGGACATTTGGAGCAATAGAACTGGGGCTAATAATATCGTTATCCATCGGATTGATGGTCACCGGCGTCTCAAAGCAAGTCGAGTATTCATCATCATTTGCTTCAACAATATTTGAGTAAAGATAGGTAAACGAGATGTCATCGAGGCCAAAGTCGTTGCCACTATCGGCAGTACACAAGTCATATATCTGAATCGTAGCCGTGGTGGAGTTGGCACTATACCAATGCTGAACAGGAACCTGGTTCCAGATTCCGTGATCTGTGGAAACATTTGGAATCAACCAGTTATCAAGAACTATCGCTCCGTTGATCTTAATTCTCAACTTGGTTTTCAACCATGGAGTAAATGTAGATCCACCTCCATAACTCAAATTGGTAATCCACATCGTCAAGTCATAATAGGAATGGGCCTGCACGTCAACCGTCATGCCCCACACCAAATCCAGTGGGTCAGTGGCAGTGGAGCCATTCACAATCATGTATCTCTGTTGTCCCGTCCCTGTGGTATGGTCTGGAAATTCAAATAATTGATTTCCATTAAGGTGAGCATTATTCCCGAGATAATAATGGCCCTCATCACCTAAGCCACCCACACTATAGTTACGTTCATAATCAGTTTCAAAAGTCCAGTAATAGTTATCATCAAAATTGCCATATTCAATCAAATTTTGAGCAACTACTGACGGGTATGACACCACAAATAAGGATATCAGCAGGATGATGAGGCGTTGATTGCGAAAAAAATATTTCATTTTTCCTTGTTTTGTACGTTACACAAACGTGCAAAATTGCAAAAAACGTACCAAAAATGCAAAAAAACTTCATTTACAGCGGTTTTCCGTCCAAAACAGCCGATTTCAGGGTGTCGTATTCGTAAGTTAACTTCAACGAGAAGAAGGGACGGTTCTCGTCGATGAGGCGTAGGAATATCTTGTCGCCTTCCCACATGGTAAGCTCAAGCAGGCGTTGTTTCTCGATCCACTCCAAGTCGCCCTCGTTGCATTCAATCTGCTTACCTGTCCAGTCGGTGCAGACGAAGATGTGCATGTGCTCGTCGTCGTAGATGTTGTGCACAAATGTGACAATTCCACAGTAGCGCCATTTCGTGACGGTAAAGCCCGTCTCCTCCCACACCTCGCGCAGCATGCAGTCCTCGGGGCTCTCCCCTTCCTCGAACTTGCCGCCTACGCCGAGCCATTTGTCGTGGTTGAGGTCGTTTTTCTTCTTGGTGCGGTGCAGCATAAGATATTGGCTGCCGCGCTCAAGATAACATAGCGTTGTTTGTTTCATTTTTGGATTTGTTTGGTACGGCCCTTCGACGGGCTCAGGGACCTCTGCTAACAAAAAGCAAGGCGGCCTTTGGAGCCGCCTTGCAAAAACCTTTTTGCTCTGGAATTAGATGATACCTTGAGCCATCATGGCGTGGGCAACACGCATGAAGCCAGCGATGTTAGCACCCTTCACATAGTTGATGGTGCCATCGGCTTGCTTACCGTATTTCACGCACTGATCATAGATGTCGCTCATGATCTTCTTCAGCTTCTCATCAACTTCCTTAGCGGTCCAGTTGATGTGACCAGCGTTCTGGCAGATCTCGAGGCCTGAGGTGGCAACACCACCGGCGTTGACAGCCTTACCAGGACCGAACGGGATCTTGGCAGCTTGGAAGGTGGCAATAGCACCAGGTTGGCAACCCATGTTGGAGACTTCAGCCACATACTTCACGCCATTGGCGATCAGCATCTTGGCATCCTCTTCAGCAAGCTCGTTTTGGAAAGCGCAAGGCATAGCGATGTCGCACTTCACGCTCCAAGCCTTCTTACCAGGAGTAAAGATGGCTTTGCCAGGGAACTTGTCAGCCATGTCCTGAACCTTGTTACGGTTCGAGGCACGCATGTCAAGCATGTAGTTGATCATCTCAGCATTGATACCTTCGGGCAGTTCGCACACACCGTCGGGACCGCTGATGGCGACCACCTTGGCACCGAACTCGCAAGCCTTCTGGGCAGCACCCCAAGCCACGTTACCGAAGCCAGAGAGAGCCACGCGTTTGCCTTCGAGAGTGTCACCCTTCTCTTCCACCATGTGCTTCACATAGTAGACAGCGCCGAAACCAGTGGCCTCGGGACGCATGAGGGAACCACCCCAGCCATAGCTCTTGCCAGTCAAAGCACCAGTCGAGTGCTCACGGGCCAGCTTCTTGTACATACCGTACATGTAGCCAATCTCACGGCCACCAACACCAACGTCACCAGCAGGGCTGTCCTGGTCGGGACCGATGTTGCGCCAGAGTTCGTACACGAAGGCCTGGCAGAAACGCATGATTTCAGCATCGCTCTTACCTGTCGGGTCGAAGTCAGCACCACCCTTACCACCGCCGAGAGGCAGGTTGGTCAAGCTGTTCTTGAAGATCTGTTCGAAGCCCAAGAACTTCAGCATTGACTCGTTTACTTTGGGGTGGAAGCGGAGACCGCCTTTGTAAGCACCGAGGGCAGCGTTGTACTGCACACGGTAGCCGAGGTTGACCTGGGTCTGACCTTTATCGTCAACCCAAACGACGCGGAACTTGAAGATACGGTCGGGCTCTACAATGCGCTCGACAATCTTAGCAGCCTCGAATTCGGGGTGCTTGTTGTATTCTTCTTCGATGGTTTCCAGGACTTCGCGAACGGCCTGTAAGTACTCATTTTCGCCCGGATGCTTGGCTTCCAGAGCGGTCATAATTTCATTGACTTTCATTTTTTTGACTTTAGTTAAAGGTTTATTGTTGTGTTTGAAAGATTGCTTATGAATTAAAAGCGGTGCAAAGTTAAGGTTTTTATTTGAACAATTTTCAAATTGTAGAAAATAATTTCATTTTCCTTCCCTACTTACGATCATTTTGCTGTTCATCCGCTTCAGGAACCATCTTACCTCCCTCATAATTAACAACTTTCGCTATAGAGCCATCGGGATTGTAATAAATCTCTTTCCCATGCTTGAGGTTGTCGACAAACGACACCTCGAGGCATTTGTAGCCCGACTCGTCATAACCGATCTGCTTGCCCGCCCCCATTCTGTAATCGGCCTTGCTGGCCAAGGCCCCACTCGGGTAGAAGACAAACCACTGGCCGTCCATCATATCATCCACAAACTGCCCTTCCTGAAATATCTGGCCGTTTTCGTACCATTTCTTCGACTCGCCGTTGCGTTTGCCGTCGGCATAATAGTCCTCGGCCTCCAAGTTGCCTTTGACCGAATAGGAACGGCAGATGCTATCGCGAAGGCCATGCTTATACCAACACTCCAACTCGAGGGTGCCGTCCTGGCGGAAACGCTGATAACGTCCCTCAAGCGTGTCGTTTTTGTAGCAAGCCTTCGTCATCAACCCGCCCTGCTCCGTGTACCAAACGCTTTCTCCGTTCAGTTTGCCGTCTACATAGCGCAACTCCGACTTCAGCTTGCCGTTGTCCCAATACGACTTCTTTGTGCCATCATCACATGAGACCGACAGCACCGCAGCAAACAACAAAAGCAACAAGCTCCTGACGTTCATTTCTTCTCCTTCTTGAAGGGGTCGAGGGGACGCAATTCAACTTCATCCTTGTCGTATTGATAGAGCGTCCAGGAGAGGTTCTCCTTGCCGGTTTCCTCCACCGACTTCAGGTAGTTCTTGTAGTAGAACTTATAGTTCGTATAGAGCAGTTGAGGCTCATAGCAATGCAGACAGTCAAGCATCTCGTCGCCATAGTTCATCAAAGCACCCAGGAAATAGGTGGCCACGTCATAGCCTTCAAAGGCATAGTGGCGCGGCTCGGTCGAATACTTGCTTCTGAACTTGAGCACGAAACGCTTCACCTCGTCCGACGAGTAGTCGGCAAAGCCATTGGCGACATAGATAGCGTTCATTTTCAGCAAGTTGTCAACAAGCAGTTTTTCGTTCTTTTCCCAATTGGGGACACATACCAAAGTGATCGGGAACCTGTTGGCCGTACCGGTCAAAGAATTCAGCAGCTGGGTGGCGAAGACGTTATCGTCGCCATAAGCAATGATGAGGTTATTTCTGACCCCAGAAAGCTGTGATCTCACACTGCCCATCTGGCTGTTGGAATACCGCTTCACGGTGTTTTCAAGCACCAATTTGTTGCTCGCGCCGCTTTCAAAGTCTCCCACTGAATATACCTGTCCTTCCACGTCGAGAGTCGGCACCATCTGGCTTCCCATCTCCATACGCTCGCTTTCATGGCGGGCAAATTGAAGGAAGTCGTCACCATTGATGGTCACCTGGTCGTTAATGGCCATGTTCAGGTGGTGTTCAAGTTGGGTCAGGAACAATGAGTCGGCAGCCTTCTCAAGGCTAACGATGAACACGTTGGATTCGGGATAGACATTCTTCACCAGATTCGACAAAGTCAGTATCAGGCCCATATTGCCAGCTCTCAGCTTCACCACGTTGGGGTTGTTCTCGATGACCGACTCACGCAAGGAGACCGGGTTGACCACCGGGATATTGTTGGCCTTGGCATACTCCTCGACCACCTCAAAGGCATTGCCGAAGAACGGACCAACAATCAGATCAAGGTCCTTACCCTCAATCTGCGAGACTGCGTTTTCAGCCGACACAGGATTGTCGATGACATCAATCACCGTCAAATCGAGTTTCAAGCCAGTCTTTTCCTTCATTGCGTCAACAGCCATCATAAAACCTTCATAGAACTGAAGGAACGACAGGGAACGCGACTTCTGGCTCTTTGCCGCCTTCTCCTTAGGCACGTCGAGACTGCCAATGCCTGAAAGATAAAGAGGCACCATCAAGGCTACTTTATAGCAACGCTGTGCATTCTCAGCCCTTGCGACGCACACTGGAGCATCCTCCATGTCATCCAAGGAAATCACCGGCTTTATCTCAGGTTCGGGCTCGGGTTCAGGCGTGTCGACCGCTTCGACGATCTCCTCTTGCTGATCAGACATCCAATAGAAATCAGTGATGGGTTCAATCGGGATCAGCACCACCTGGTTCATGAAGACATGCGAGCCTACCGACACATTCTTCTCCCTAAAGGCTGCTTCATCCACCTTCCAACGCTTCAACAACGAGGTCACGCGTTCGTTCAACTCACAATAATGCAGGATATAGTCGTTTTCGTTGGCCACATTAGGGATGATCACCGAGGTACCAGGCGCAGGCGTATTGCTCAACCCTGGGTTGAAGAACTTAAACTCTGATATGTCGATGCCAAACTCCTTGGCGATGTCGTAAAGGTCCTCGCCTTGGCGCACCACACGGGCATAGCCTCCTTCGACCCTTTTCTGAGCAGTCACCTGTCGGGGGTTAGGCTCCACAACCGTCTTAGGCTCCGCTTGAGGCACAACGGCAGGTTCGGGTTCAACCTTTGGTTCCACTTTGGGTTCAACCTTGGGCTCAACCTTAGGTTCGACCTTGGGCTCTACTTTAGGCTCTACTTTAGGCTCCACTTTAGGCTCCACTTTTGGTTCAACCTTTGGTTCCTCTTGGGGCGTCTCAACTTTGGGCTCAGCCATAGGACGCACAGGAATACCCAACACATGGCCAGCCTTCAAGCCATCTTTGACCTCAGGGTTCAGCTTTTCAATCTCCTCAACAGTAACATTATATGCCACGGAGATGCTGTATAGCGTTTGGCCTTGCGTCACATGGTGCATGTAATACTCCTTGCTACCAATCCTGGTAGTTTCAGTGGATCGCTTCACCTCAACCTGCGCAAACGCAGCAGGGCTGACGAGCAGCAGTCCAAAGAACAGGAGTGCCAAACTAAAGACTTTATTTTTCATAATAACCAATTATTCAGATTAAGCACTATCATTCCCACTCGATGGTCGCTGGCGGCTTCGAAGAGATGTCATAGCACACGCGATTGACACCTTTCACCTTATTAATAATATCATTCGACACCTTGGCCATAAACTCGTATGGCAGATGCACCCAGTCGGCAGTCATGCCATCGGTGGAGATCACCGCACGAAGGGCGATGGTGTATTCGTAGCTACGTTCGTCGCCCATCACGCCGACCGACTTCACGGGCAGCAGGATGGTACCCGCCTGCCAGATGCTGTCGTACAGGTTGTCGGCCATCTCATTGGGATAGGAGGCACTCGGCAACTCACAAGGCCAGTTGCGCAGGCCTTTGATGAAGATGTCGTCGGCCTCGCGCAGGATGTGCAGCTTCTCTTCGGTGACCTCACCCAAGATACGAATGCCGAGACTCGGGCCCGGGAAAGGATGACGGCCGATGAGCTCACGCTTGATGCCCAAGGCACGGCCCACACGACGCACCTCGTCTTTGAACAAGGAACGCAAAGGCTCCACAATCTTCAGGTTCATCTTCTCAGGAAGGCCGCCTACATTGTGGTGCGACTTGATCTTGCAGCTCGGTCCGTTGACGCTCACGCTCTCGATGACATCGGGATAGATGGTGCCCTGGGCCAGCCAACGGGCGCCTTCGATCTTCTGTGCTTCAGCATCAAACACGTCGATGAACGTCGAGCCGATGGCCTTACGCTTGGCCTCGGGGTCGGTGACGCCCTTCAGTTTCTCAAGGAAAAGATGTCCGGAATGGACGCCAATCACGTTGAGGCCCATCTCCTTGTATGAGTCGAGCACATCCTCAAACTCGTTCTTGCGCAGCAAGCCATTATCCACAAAAATGCAGGTGAGGTTCTTCCCTATCGCCTTGTTGAGCAGCACAGCGGCCACGGTGCTGTCGACGCCGCCCGAGAGGCCGAGGATGACCTTGTCATCACCCAACTTTTGCTTCAGGCTCGCCACCGTATTGTCGATGAAGGAATCCGGGGTCCAGTCGCCTTTGCAGCCACAGATGCCCAACGCGAAGTTGGCCAGCATCTGCGGGCCCTCCTTGGTGTGGAACACCTCGGGGTGGAACTGCACGGCATACGTCGTCTCGCCATCGATTTTGTAGGCGGCGTTCTCGACGTCGTCAGTCGAAGCGATAATACGTGCGCCTTGGGGCAGCTTGGCGATGGTGTCGCCATGGCTCATCCACACCTGGCTGGTCTTACTCACCCCTTTGAACAGAGGGCAGGCCTCGTCGACCACCGTCAACATGGCGCGGCCATATTCACGGGCAATGGAGCCGTTGACCTCGCCACCGAAATGCTGCGAGATAAACTGGGCACCATAGCAGATGCCTAATAACGGCAGTTTGCCTTTGATATTCGACAAGTCGGCAATAGGTGCCTTCTCATCGCGCACCGAGAACGGGCTGCCACTGAGGATCACGCCTTTGACATTAGGGCCGATGGCAGGAATCTTATTATAAGGATGGATTTCGCAATAGACGTTCAGTTCGCGGAGGCGGCGACCTATGAGTTGGGTCACCTGCGAGCCGAAGTCGAGAATGAGAATCATTTCTTGCATAAACGAAAATTTTGGCAAAAATAAGCTTTTTTCATGGACAAAATCCGTATTTTTGCAGAAAAGAATAAAAAACGAAGCCATGACAGCGCTTTTACTTGCCTTATCTATACTTCCCGTCATCCTTTTGATGATCTTCATCTATCGTGCAGACAAATACGAGAGAGAGCCTATCAAGACCCTGGCCAAAGCCTTTATCGGCGGCATGATCGCCATCCCCTTGGACATCCTATTGGTCACGCTAATCAACCATGTCGTTTATTCCAACACCGTCTTTCACACCGCATTCCTGAACGCGGGTCTGCCCGAAGAGCTTTCTAAGTTCATCATCTTCATGGTTTTCATCTGGCGCGACAAGAACTTCAACGAATACATGGACGGCATCGTCTATGCCACATTCATAGGCCTCGGCTTCGCCTGCGTGGAGAACGTCATGTATGTCTTCAATGCCTCCGCCGAGTCGTTTCAAACCGGTATCGCCACCAGCGTCGTCAGGGCCCTGCTCTCTGTTCCTGGCCACTTCCTCTTCGGCGTGTTGATGGGTTACTTCCTCTCCATGGCCAAATTCAAGAAAGGCAAGACCCTGCCCTATCTCCTCCTCGCCTTGTTGACGGCTGCCGCAGGTCACGGCCTGTTCGACTGGCTGCTGATGGTCAGCGATGCCCTCGGTCCCGGCATCGGCACCGTGATCTACCTCGCCTTCCTCTGGGGCGACATCAAACTGTGGAAAATCGGCATCAAATACATACGCCAACAACAGGAAAACTCACGGCTACAAGCTGAGAATGACGATTTTGGCGACGGCCCCGACATCGGGCTCCCCAACCTCAACTACGACCCAGAATACAAGCAAATCGACTGGAACGCAGGCGATAGACAATAATTTCCTATCTTTGCAGCAAATTAAAACACATCATTATGGCACTTAATTGCGGAATCATTGGCCTTTCAAGCGTTGGAAAGACTACCATATTCAACTGTATATCAAACACCAAGGCAGAAATTGGTTTTGCCTCGAAATCCAACATCGGCATGTGCGAGGTGGTGGACGAGCGCCTCAAGCTCATCGACAACATCTCCCACTCAAAGCGCATCGTGCCCGCCACGGTCGAAATTGTCGACCTACCTGGACTAAGCAAAGGCGGACAAGGCGTAGGCAACAAGCTCCTCGCCGAGGTGCAGACCATGGATGCCCTCATCCACGTGCTGCGCTGCTTCGACGACCCTAACATCCCCCACAGCGAAGGCAGCATCGACCCTGTGCGCGACATGGAACTCGTCGACCTCGAGCTTCAGGTGCGTGACTTGGATCTGGTCACCCGCAAGCTGGAACGCGTGCAGAAACTGCTGAAGAACGGCGAGAAGGACAACAAGAAGGCCTTCGACGTGCTAAGCGTCTACAAGGAAACGCTGGAGAACTTCGGCAATGCCCGCGACGCCAAGGTGGCCGAGGAAGACAAGAAGTTCGTTCAGGACATCCAACTCTTGACCGCCAAACCTATCATCTACGTATGCAACGTGGACGATGCTTCGGCAACCACTGGCAACAAATACTCCGATGCCGTCAAGGCCGCTTTGAAGGAAGGTCAGGAGATGCTGGTTATCGCTGGCAAGCTGGAGGCCGAAATTGCCGAACTCGACGCCGACGACCGCGCCCTCTTCATGGAAGATGCTGGCCTGACCGAACCCGGCGTGAACAAGCTGGTACGCACTGCCTACCACACCTTGAACCTGCACTCCTTCTTCACCACAGGTCCCGATGAGACACGTGCTTGGACCATTCATGTGGGCGACACTGCTCCCATTGCCGCTGGTGCCATCCACAGCGACCTGCAACGCGGCTTCATCCGTGCCGAGGTAATGAGCACGGAGGACTTCCTGCAGTATGGCTCGGAGGCCGCTGTCAAAGAAGCGGGCAAGTTCCGCGTGGAAGGCAAGACCTACGTCGTGCAAGACGGCGACATCCTCAATATCAGATTCAACGTATGATGGAACAAGTCATCCTTGTCGACGAACAAGACCAACCCATCGGATTGATGGAGAAGCAGGCTGCTCATATTGAGCCGCATTTGCATCGTGCTTTCTCTATCTTCTTGTTTAATTCGAAAGGCGAACTGCTGATGCAGCAGCGGGCTTTGTCGAAATACCACTCCCCTGGCCTGTGGACCAACACCTGTTGCAGCCATCCCCGCTCTGGCGAGACCTTGGAAGAGGCCACTTCGCGCAGGCTTATGGAAGAGATGGGCATGACCTGCCCCATGCACGAGGTCTATACCTTTATATATAAGGCTCCTGTCGGACAAGGACTCACCGAGCATGAGTTCGACCATGTGTTTATCGGACAAAGCGATGCCATTCCCAACATCAACACCGAAGAAGTCGCCTCATGGAAATACATGCGTTTGGACGACCTGAAAAAAGACCTTGAATTATACCCCGAGTTGTACACCGAGTGGTTCAAGATCACTTTTGAGGAGATGACGCGGCACGCCAATGTTTTCAAGGAAAAAGCAGAATAACAAGGCTCCTTTCTGGAGGATTTTTTTCCAAAATCAAATAGTAAATATATTTACTATAAGTATTTTTACTATTTTTGCCGCGTAAAAATGAATTGAAAACGTTTTAAATTATCTATTATGAAACACAACTTTCGCATTTTGATCGGAGTGCTGGCCATTGCCCTTCCGATGAGTATCAACGCTCAAGTGAAACCTGTCAAGCCTAACCAAGAGCCCAAGCAGGCTAAAGTTGAAAAAGTTGATAAAGAAAAACTCGAAAAAGAAAAACTCGAAAAACAAGAAAGACGTGAAAAGCAAAAAGGCGGATTGGAGATGCCTAGAATTTCCGGTTTCGTGCAAGGCATGTATCAAGCCAACCTTAGCGACGAAGGCGAGCTCAAGGACAACACCTTGAGAATGCGCCGTGTGCGTCTGTCTGTCGACGGCAACCTCTCGAAGACCGTGAGCTACAAGATTCAAGGCGACTTTACCCGCAGTCCCATGCTGGTTGACGCTTTCATCAAGTACAAACCCTGCAGAGAGTTTGCCATCCAACTCGGTCAATTCAAGACCCCGTTCACGATTGAAAGCCCCATCAACCCTGTCAACCTCGAGATCTTCGACTATGGCGAGGCTGTCCAACAACTGGGTGGCTATAAAGACGTTTGTGGTGTAGGTGCCCTCGGCCGCGACCTTGGTTTGATGGCTACCGGTAGCCTCTTCCCCGTGGAAGGCGAAGAAGGTTACAAGTACAGCATCGTTGACTACTCCATCGGCGTGTTCAATGGAAACGGTGCCAACAACCTCGACAACAACAACAGCAAGGACCTTGTAGGTCGCCTCGATGTGCATCCCGGCCTGAAAGAAATCACCTTGAGTGGTTCTTACTACTATGGCAAGTACACCAAAGACGAAAACATCGACTGCACCCGCAACCGTTGGGCTGCTGGCGCTCAATACAATGACGGCAAGTTCTTGCTCCGCGGCGAATACATCGGTGGCAAGACGGGCATTTCGGACGTGACCACCGCCAACCCATATTACAACAGCAACGGTTACTATGGCGTGGTTGGCTACAACTTCCAAGCTGGCGAACAAAAGATTATGCCTGTGCTGCGTTATGAGCACTTCACTAAGGACGCTAGCATCGTTAATGGTGGCACCAATTGGTACACCGCTGGCATCAACTACTGGCCTCTGAAGTCGGTCAACTGCAAACTCGACTACTCACTGATCCAAAAGGAAGCCGGCGGCAATTCACACCGCGTGGTTGCCATGGTGAGCTATAAGTTCTAATCCTAAAACTAAAGCATTATGGCAAACAACAAAGCATCCAACCTTTGGAAAAAAGAAGACTGGCTGGCCGTGTGGATCGGCTTCATCGTCATCGCCGTGGCCTGTATCGCCGTGCTGACCGGTTCGTTTGATTTCTCCGCCGCCAAGTTCGGTACCTGGCACTGGTGGGAAAACGTCGAGGAAAAGAAATCCTTGGCTGCCCAATTCAACGGTGAGTTCTGGATCAAACTGCTCCGCACCTTCTTGGTGACGGCCATCCTGTTTGGCATCGGCATCAAGTTGCAAGGCGAGAAAATCGGCAAGTTCATCCCCGCCTTCATCGTGCTGTTCATCATCTGCATCGTGGTGAGAATGATCAGTGCCGAATACACTCTGAAAATGTACCTCGAATGGGCTTTCTGGGCTCTGCTCATCGGTCTGCTCATCTCCAATACCGTCGGCACGCCTGAATGGCTGAAACCCGCCATCCGTACTGAGTTCTACATCAAGACGGGTCTGGTCATCATGGGCTTCTCCGTGCTGTTCAGCAACATCGCCAAGTTCGGTCTCTATGGCCTCGGCATCGCATGGATTGTGACACCTATCGTCATCATCTTCATGTGGTGGCTCGGCACCAAGGTGCTGAAGATTGACAACAAGCCTTTGGTCATCACATTGGCTTCGGCCACTTCGGTGTGCGGTACCAGTGCCGCCATCGCCACGGGTGCTGCCGCCAAGGCCAAGAAGGAAGACCTCTCGTTGGCCATCAGCATCTCCATCATCTTCACCATCCTCATGATGGTGTTCGAACCCATGATCATCCGCGCTTGCGGCATGAACCAACTCATGGGTGGCGCCCTCATCGGCGGCACCGTCGACTCGACGGGTGCTGTGGTGCTGGCCGGTAACGCCCTCGGCGAAGAAGCCGAGCAAGCTGCTGTGCTCGTGAAGTCCATCCAGAACATCCTCATCGGTTTCATCGCCTTCTTCGTGGCTATCTTCTTCGCCACCAAGGTCGACAAAGACCCGAACCAGAAGGTCGGTGCCGGCGAGATCTGGAATCGCTTCCCGAAGTTCATCATCGGTTTCTTCGTGGCCTCGTTGGTCGCTTCCTTCATCGTCAAGCCTCTGGGTGGCGACGTGAAGGCCATCAACGGCGTCCTCGACCAATACAAGAACTGGGCCTTCGTGCTGGCTTTCACCAGCATCGGCCTCGACACCAACTTCAAGAGCCTCTTCAAGCAGATGCAAGGCGGCAAGGTGCTCTGGCTCTACATCATCGGCCAGTTGTTCAACATCGCCCTCACGCTGTTTGCCGTGTGGTTCCTGCTCTCAGGCGTGGTGTTTGACGTTCCTGTCCTCGACATGTTCAAGTGATGAACAAAAACCACATCATATTCAAAGTGATTACCATCCTCGTGGTGGTAATCACTTTGTTTTTGGCTGGCTGGATTATGGCCAACAAACTCGGCCTCGTCAGTGGCTACGACTTCGGTGCAGGGTCATACTATTACGCCGACATCCCCACCGAGCAATACCAACAAATCGACAAGGAAGGCGCCTACCAAACCTCCGTACCCAAATGGATCTTCTACGTCCTCTTCTTCGCCTGGGGCTGGCTGATGTGGCGGCTGTGGGTGTGGGTTGAGACCAGGGGAAAGAAATAAGCCACAATCTTCGTAATTCCATTTTTTCTTTGTAACTTTGCCACAATAGAAAACAATGGAATTTCATGCAAACTCCTGATATTCAAAACATATTAGCAGAACTAACGCGTTCCGTCGGTGAAATGCCTAAGGATATTCTGCCCATCGCGGAATCAGGCTCAGCGAGGAAGTACTTCCGTGTCATCACCTACAACAAGAGCCTTATTGGCACCTATAGTAATAATGTCGAAGAAAACGAGGCTTTTCTCTGTTTCAGTAAGCATTTCCATGACTTGGGGCTGAATGTGCCAGAGGTCTTTGCCGTAAACGAAGAAAAGACCTGTTATCTGCAAAGCGATTTTGGGGATGACAATTTGTTTACGCATGTGCAGAAGGCTTTGATAGCAAATGGCGGCCCTTCGACAGGCTCAGGGACCTTAGCTTCATATAGCGAAAACGTCATCGAACTTTACAAAAAAGCGCTGAGCCATCTAGTGAAACTGCAAGTGTTAGGCCACAAAGGCCTGGACTACAGCAAGGCCTACCCTACCGAGTGCTTCGACCGGCAGGCCATCATAGATGATTTGAATTACTTCAAATACTATTTCATCAAGCCGCACGAGGAAATCGACTTCAACGAGACGCGTCTGGGTAAGGACTTCGAAGCCTTCGCCGACTTCGTCAGCCAAGCACCCTGCGACTTCTTCATGTACCGCGACTTCCAGTCACGCAACATCATGGTGAAAGACGGAGATTTGTATTTTATCGACTTCCAAGGCGGACGAAAGGGTCCTTTGAACTATGATGTGGTTTCGTTGCTTTACCAAGTGAAGGCGCAGATTCCGCAAGCCATCCGTGATGAATTAGTCGATTACTACAAGGCCGAGCTGTCGCAATACATGAACCCAGAAACCGTCAAATTCGACACTTACCAACCCTATTTTGTCTACCTGCGACTGATGCAGGTGTTGGGTGCCTATGGTTTCAGAGGCCTCATACAAAAGAAGTCGCACTTCATCGAGAGCATCCCATACGCACTGCGTGAAATCGAGGCACTTTCGAAAGCAACACCTTTAACCGCCTATCCTGAGTTGCAAAGTGTCATCAGCCAACTGAGCAAGTTAGACGCCAAATATGCTACCCTTGTCACTCCACCTGCGGGCAAGCTGACCGTAACTATCAATAGCTTCTCATTCAAGAAGGGTTACCCTGCCGACTTCAGCGGCAACGGCGGCGGCTTTGTGTTCGACTGTCGTGCCTTGCCCAATCCGGGTCGTGAGCCCGAATTCAAAACCAAGACCGGCCGCGACTGGGAGGTCATCGACTACCTCATGGCCAAGCCACCCGTCCATGTCTTCCTCGACCATGTGAAAGGCATCGTCGGACAAAGTGTCGACAACTACCGTGAGCGCCATTTCAGCAACCTGATGGTCTCGTTCGGCTGCACGGGCGGACAGCACCGCTCCGTCTTCTTCGCGCAGACCATCTACGAATGGCTTAATGTGACCTATCCCGACATCCACCTAAAACTGAACCACATCGAACGCAAAATCACGGAGGAGCATAACGCATGAAGCACGACACCACCGCCATGATATTGGCCGCAGGCTTGGGCACCCGCCTCAAAGCCTTGACGCAAGACAAGCCCAAAGCCTTGGTACCCCTCAACGGCAAGCCTTTGCTGCAACATTGCATCGAGAACCTCATCGCCAACGGATTCTATCATATCGTCATCAACGTGCATCATTTTGGCGAGCAAATCATCGACTTTGTGGAGCAAAACAAGTTTGATGCCGACATTCAAATCTCCGACGAACGCGACCTACTGATGGACACAGGCGGCGGCATCGTCAAGGCCATTCCCCTATTCAAAGACTCAAAAGCCGTGTTGGTGCATAATGTGGATATCATCAGCAATGTGAATCTTGGCGAAATGAGCCAACAATTCTTGGCCTCAGGTGACGATGCTTGGTTGCTGACGCAAGATAGGGAGACGAATAGGAAGTTGTTGTTTGATGACGAGAACCTGCTTGTTGGGTGGATGAATAAAGCGGAACAAAAGTTCAAATGGGTCGATGATTCTCAGTCGGCCCTTCGACAAGCTCAGGGACCTCAACCCTACTGCAAAGAAATGGCTTTCAGCGGGCTGCATTTCTTCCGTAGCGACCTGTTTGCAGGTTTTGAAGAAAAGCCCCAGAGCGTCATCGACCAATACCTGAAATTGGCCAAAAACAACCGCATCATCTCCAAACCTATCCAGCCCGATTATTGGTTCGACTTGGGCAAACCCGAACAACTGCAAGCTGCAGAGGCCTATCTAAACACACTTTGACATGAGCCACGACACCTTCATCTCCAGACTGGCGAAACACATACAAAACCGCTATGACCTTCAAAAGCAAGAGGTCACCATTATCTTCCCCAACAAAAGAGCAGCTTTCTATCTGCGTAATGCTTTCAAAGAAAGTTGCAGCCAAACCATTTGGCTACCTCAGATCATTTCCATCGAAGAGGCCGTCACCCAATGGAGTGGCATCACTCTCACCGACAACATCGACCTGCTCTTTGAGCTCATCGACATCGACGCGCAGTTGCATAAGAAACAAGACAGCGACATCAGTGTGTTTGGGAGTCAGGCGGCACAAATGGCCAAGGACTTTGACGAGATCGACCAGTACGGTATCGACGCCAAGTCGCTGTTCAGCTATGTCTTGGAGAACAAAAAGCTTGGTTTATGGGACTTTGACACGTTGAAAAGCAAAGAGAAAGAGCAGAAATACCTGCAATTCTTCCACGCTCTTTATGATTATTACCTTGGTCTGCACAGCAGGCTGGCCGAACAAAAGCGAGGCTATTACGGCATGATCACCCGATACTTGTCTGAGCTCCCTGAGGCCGAGCTCCTAGACAAGGTCGGAAATCAAAGCATCATCTTCGCTGGCTTCAACGCGCTGACCACTACCGAAGAGCGCATCATCGACACCTTGGTGAAAAACGGCAAGGCCGAAATCCATTTCGACTATGATAGTTATTATGTGGACGACATCAACAATAGGGCCGGCCTCTTTGCAAGGAAATACCAACAGCGCCATCCCCAATGGCTGAAAAACGGCATCTCCCGCTCCCTTACCACCGAGAAAAAGGTGATACACCTCATTAAAGTCGGCGGCAATGCACTGCAAGCCAAGGCCCTGCAAGCGAAACTGGAAGAGAGCGACTGCCACGATGCCGTCGTAGTCCTTGCCGATGAAAAGTTGCTCATCCCTGTCCTCAACGCCATCCCCGACACAGACACCTACAAGGACCTCAAAGTCTCGATGGGCTACCCCATCAACAAGACGCCACTCAACCATCTGGTCAGTTACTATTTCATGCTACAGCGCCGAAAGCCCATCAGCAGAGAAATCAACGGGAGCAACGGCAACCATATTGCAAAAGGTTGGTACATCTGGCTGGTGCTTCGTCTCATGGAGTTGGAAATCATCAACATCGTCTTCCCCAAACAAGAGATTGCCGCATTCAACGAATGGAAAAACAAAGTCCTCAAACAAGGAAAGTTCGTTTTTGAAGACACCGATATCGAGTCGTTCCACGCCCCTCATCTTCAAGCCTTCCTGAGGGTCATATTGTCAGAGCCAAGCACATCGCCTTTGCTCACACTTCAAACCTTGGAGCATACACTCTCGATACTCTCAAACGTCGTCAACGGCAAAGAAGACAAAGAAAGCTATTATTTTCTCCTCAACCAAATCAGCGAGATTGGGAAAACCATCAGCCGTCTCTCGCAGATTGTCAAAGACAACGAGAATTACATCACTGAGACACGAAACCTCGAGGTCCTCTATCGCCTGCTGAGCTCAAACGCTACCGTCAAACTGAACAGCAGCAGCATTGAGGGCCTTCAGATTATGGGTATGCTTGAGACCCGTAACATCGACATCAAACGATTGCACGTGCTCAGCGTCAACGAAAGCATCTTGCCTCCAGAGAAACCTCGAGGCAGCTTCATCCCCCAATTCATCAGGCATCATTATGGCATGCCTGGCTATGAGGAGGCGCAAGCCGTTACGGCCTACCACTTCTACCGTCTTCTGCAGAATGGAGAGGACATCAACCTTTACTACAACAACCTCAGCGATGCTTCAGAGGGCGAAGCCAGTCGTTACATCCTTCAAATCAGGTATGAGCTCTCCAAACACGACAACATCAGTATTCACGAGGAGACATTTGGTTGCCAAACCAACATCACTTACAAAAAGATGCCCTTAAAATCCACTAAAGCAAACGCTTCCGAAAGGCTCCACCGTCTTATCGAAAGCGAAAAAAACGGCATCTCACCCTCTTCCCTTTCCACGTATATCAACTGCCCTTTGAAATACTACCTGAAATACGTCGCCCAGATCAAAGACAACAGCGTCAAGGAAGAAATCGGGGAAAACATCAAGGGCACCATCATCCACGACACGTTGAAATTCCTTTTCGCCCCTTACCTGCCCAATAATGGCGCAATGCCAATCATCGACAAAAACTGCTTTGATCAAATCATCGAGCCCAAATGGAAAGATTGTCTCGCCCAATCCCTTGCCCATAATATGCCCGGCGGCCTCTCCGATGTGGGATTCAACTACCTAAAACATATCAACATCAAGCAGCAGCTGAAGAACTATATGAAATACACCTCCAAGCAATTGGAGTCCAACAGCCTAATCATTCTTAAAACCGAAGAGACCCTCAAGACCAGCATCCCCATCGAACAAGGCACATGGGTCATTTCGGGTCAGGCCGACCGCATCGACAAATGGGGCAACGTGTTCCGCGTCATCGACTACAAGACGGGCAAGGTCGAAAGCAAAGACGTGAAGCTACCCGTAAAAAAAATCAACGAAACCGCTTTGGATTACCTCAAGAGAATTCCTGAGAAGGCACTGCAACTACTACTGTACAAATACCTCTTCCTGAAAGAGAACCAAGACATTACACCCGACCAAGTGACGACTGCCATACATGGGTTGATGCACACCACCAACATAGAATACAACCTCACCAAAACCCCGCCTTCAAAGTCGGCCACTGGCATCGACGCTGCTTTCCTCGACGACAGCACTTTCATTGACGACATGGAGTGTATGCTGAAAGACGTGATAGCGGAGATATTAGACCCTAACAAGCCTTTTGAGCAGTCAGAAAGCGATCAACGATGCGACTTTTGTGAGTTCAACAAAATTTGCGAGAGAGGCAAAAAGAAAAAATGAGTTTCCTCAGCAAAGCACAATGTCGGTCAACATTGTCTTTCCGATGACGTTATTCAAATTGTTCAACAGCAACGACTTGGAATAGCCTAATTCACTGCGAAGTGCGTCAGAGTCGACCCGCACAAAAAGCACATTGTTTTTGATGGACAAGTCGATGGTGTGCGATGCAATGAACGGCCCCACCACTTGCGGCCAGCATTGTATGGCACGTTGCTCGTCAAAGTAACTCGAGCCCTTGTGAAGTTCGAAAAACTCGCGGATGAGGTCGCCTAACGGCTTGACATCATAGTAAGCCATCGCCACCTCCTATCTCTTGCACGTGACCCTTCTCCACTTCAAAGATCTTATGGTCAATTTGGGTGTCTTCAAACAAGCGTTCCACCCTTTGTTGCTGGGTGTCGGTGATAAACACCTGACCGAAATGCTCGTCACCCACCAAACGGACGAGTTTCATCACCCGCTGGTCATCCAACTTGTCGAAGATATCATCCAACAAGAGGATGGGCTTATAGCCGATCTTCTGGTAGTTGAACTCGAACTGCGCAAGGCGGATGGAGACCACAAACGACTTCTGCTGTCCCTGTGAGCCAAACTTCTTGAGCGGATGGCCATCCAAAGCAAACTCCAGGTCGTCCTTGTGGATGCCCACGTTGGTATAGCCCGAATAGCAATCCTGTTGCAGGCTCTCATCCAACAACGCATTAAGAGGCTTCTCATCGAGACGCGACTGGTAAATCACATTTACCTTCTCGGTGCCGCCAGAGACTATCTCATAATAATGCTGGAATATAGGCAGGAACTCCTCCAAAAACCGGTGGCGTTTGGCATGGATATCATCGGCATGCTGAGCCATCTGGTCTTCCCAGAGACGGAGTAAATCGCGTTCAAAGTGGCGGCTTTCGGCAAACTGCTTCAGCTGCATATTACGCTGCAATAAAGCGCGGTTGTATTTCAACAAGGCATTGAGATAGAGCGGATCGAACTGCGATATCACGCCGTCGATGAACTTACGCCGCAAGTCGCTGCCCTCGTTGATGAGGTCGCGGTCGTAAGGCGAGATCATCACCAAAGGGAATTTGCCTATATGGTCGGAGAGTCTGTCGTATTCCTTTTTGTTGAAACGGAACGATTTCTTCTGCTCGCGCTTCTGTACGCACGACACCATCTCGTCGTCCTTGCCGTCATGCGAATAAAGGCCATGGATGGCGAAGAAATCCTGTTCATGGCGTATGTTCTGCTTGTCGGTTGCCCCGAAAAAGCTCTTACAGAAAGAAAGATAATAGATGGCATCGAGGATATTGGTCTTCCCTGCCCCATTGAGTCCCACGAAACAATTGACGTTCTCTGAAAACTGCAGGTCGGCCGACTCACAGTTCTTGAAATTCGTCAGTTTGAGTTCGCGGAGGTACATGTCAGAACTTGCTCAGGTCCATGCGGATGGTCAAGAAGTTGGGCGAGCCCACGATATTGTTTCTCGAACGGGCATAGTCGATCTGGAAAGCCTTGATCTTCACGCCAAAGCCGGCAGAGAAGCCCACCAAAGTACGGGCAGTAGGCACATCCATGTCGTGATGGATACCGTAGTTATACGAAGCCCTCAGCACGAGGTTCTTGCCCAGCTCCAACTCGCCGCCCAGCAGAAGATGGCATCCGAGGTTGGTGACAAACTGGCGAGTCTTACTAGGTTCTGTGTATTCGCCCGTGACAGGGTCATAATAGCCTTCTAGGTCCAAGGGATCCTTGTAGGTCACCTTCCATCGTTGGATGTCATGATAGCCCATGATGATGGTCAGCGGCAGGTGGTCGAGACGTTTGGAGGCCATGAAATCAACGGAGTATGGCAGCCATTTGTCGAGTGTGTTCAGTTCGACAGAGAACAGCTGACGTCCGATGTTACGTGCAGCGAGGGTGAAAGCCCAGTTATGGTAGGACCAATAGGTGGCTGCCACATCGACGCCCAAAGCACCGGCACGACCGCTCTCGTACTGGACACCGGCATACTTCAGGTTGGCACCGATGCTCCATTTGTCGGTCAGCTCACGGCCCCAGCCAAGGGTGACGGCATAGTCGGACACGTTGAAGGTGCCGCCGTCGACATAGCCGCTCTCCGAGGCGTACTCCATATTGCCATAGTTGTAATACTGCACCGATGCAGCGAAGCTTCCCACCTTGTCGAAGGTATGGCTGTATTGCGCCGTGGCGAAGTTGGTCCCGACATTGAAGTCACCGACATAAGAGAGCGTCAGTTGGTTGTTCATCTCGGGCGAGATAGCCGAAGGGTTGAATACGGCAGTCTGCAAGTCGCCGTCGTGCACAGGCAGCGGCAGGCCGCCCAATGCCACCACACGGGCCGAATTGGCATCCGTCAAGGCACGGTAGGTGCCGTTGGTCACTTGCGCCTGAGTACGCAAGGTGACTACGGAAAGGATGCAGACGCCTATGATGTAGAGATATCGTTTCATAATGAGTTGTTTCGATGATAACGGAATAACCTATCGTATTATTGCATTAATGCCTCTTCTTTTATTTGTCAATCAGGCCGATACCCGTCTTGACGAGTTTACCGTTCGCCTTCAGTTCGGTGGCTATCTTGTCGAGCATGCCGTTGATGAACCTGCGGCTGTCGGGTGTGCTGTAGAACTTCGAGATCTCGATGTATTCGTTGATGGTCACCTTCACGGGGATGGAATGGAATTCGACGAACTCGGTCACCGCCATGTAGATAAGGATCTTATCCATCAAGGCCAAGCGATCGTAATCCCAATTGGAGATGTTGCCCTTGACCAGTTCCATATACTCATCGGCATGGAGGATGGTCTTCTCGAACAGTTTGACCACAAACTCCTTGTCTTCGGCCTCGTCCTTGAAGATCGGAGGCAGCACACTATCGGCATTGAAGTCGGCAGGCAACTCGCTGATGTATTTCCAAAGCAGATAGATGGCCAACTGATAGTCGCTGTTGAACGAAAGATCGCGGTCGGAATAATAGTCATAAAGCAAGCCGTTCTCCGCCATATAAGTGTCGATGATTGTCACCAAGAAACGTTTGTCATCGCTGAAAGTATCTTTTCCATTGGTCATATACTCCTGATACTCCGGCGTTTCGGTCAGCTTGGTAAACATATTACGGATAAAATCCTCACGAGAATCGGCCCAGTTGATCTTATATTGCTCCTCAAGTTTCATCAGATGCTTATTGTCATCCAAGGCCTTGAGGATCCTGTTGTTGACGAACTTCATGTTGGGGTTCAGGTCCTCTTCCGTTGGGAAATGCTTATGCTTGTTCTCCTCGATACGGCGTTCGGCAAACTGCTTCAACTCCACCCAGAAGGAAAGTTGGTAGACAAACAGCTTGTAGAGGTCATCGACCCCTTCAAGCAGCTGACGTTCGGCTTGAGGCAGGTTGGCACTTTCGGACTGATGATAGGCGTAGATAGATTGCAACGCCTTGACTCTCAAAAATCTTCTATTCAACATAGCGATTGGTCTATATGAAAAAACAATTTGCAAAGATAAAACAAAATCCTGTGAAAATACAACAAAAATGGAGTATTTTTGCGGCATCAACGACAATCGCCATGACAAAAGTTTTGAAACACATCGTAATGTGGAAATTCCTCGACGAGGCCGAAGGACGCACTCGCCAAGAAAACGCGCAATGGATGAAGGAACACTTGGAAGCCTTGGTAGGACAGATTCCCGAGCTGCTCAGCGCCGAGGTGGGCATCA
>Ga0129307_1000217_pt1 | contig 99744 bp, 77 predicted proteins | sample P1105metagenome_FD_94437 | JGI IMG/M metagenome (GOLD analysis project Ga0129307, IMG submission 94437) | Capybara group fecal microbial communities from Wisconsin, USA - P1105 metagenome | ecosystem: Host-associated > Mammals > Digestive system > Large intestine > Fecal | place: USA: Wisconsin... | reverse complement strand
ATCGCACTCAGTACCGTTCACTCTGATGTTGAAGCGCTTGAGCTGACGCTCATATGCGTCGAGGGAGGCGAGCTCCGTGCCGATATAAGCGGCGGACGGGTCGAGCTCCTCAAGTGCGGAAGTGAAAGACTTGCCGCTGAGATTGTAGAGTCCCTTTTCCAGTTTGATGTCGTTATACATATGATTTCCTCCATTATTTAGATTTGGTTTTTTCTTCTATGCGCAGCTCTATCTCGCGAGCCTGCGCGTTTTTGAGCCTTGCCTCTGCGAGGACAGCCTCGTCCTGTAAATTGATGTTGTCCCAGTCCACCGAGCAGACCGCCTCCGCGCCGACAGAGCACAGGTAGGCGTCGCCGATACTGCACAGCACGGGCGCGAGCAGTCTGCGGTAGTAGTCGAGCTCGGAAGTGAGGATATCAGCCTGCTGAGAGGACATACGCTCCGTAGAGCTCCAGTTGAGCCCGAGAAGGAAGGGCGGAATGGAGAGCTTCGAGATTATCTGCTCCATTATCTGACGGACGGGCACGTTCGTGTCGAAGAGCTTGTTGTCGGCGCCGATGACGCGGATATCCACGTCTCCGACGGCGACGAAGTCCTTGACTCTGCCGTATTTCGCCGAGTTCATACCGTCTGCCCATTCGCGTGCTATCTGCATTGCGTGCTCGCGTGTGGCGGAGATGTCACTTGCTCCGCCCTCGGGCTTGTAGGTGACGGCGTATCTGACATTGCCTGCGCGGTCGTAGTTCTGACCTATGCACTCGTATATGCGCAGGAGTATGCTGCTCATCGCGGGAAGTCCGCGCAGGAGCGAGCGTCCGCCTGTCAGCGAGGCGTAGAGTATGCGCTCGGGGTGGGCGACCTGTCTGACCGTGCCGTCCTTTCCGCGGACGGAGTATCTGCGCTCAAACGGGGAAGAGCCCGCCGATACGACCGTAGCGGTCGCGTCGCCGTTCCACAAGCCCGCAATGCAGCGGTTGTCCTCGTCGATGACTATCTCGCCGACGGCACTGCCGTAGGTGAGCATACTGTCGAGGAAGGCGTCCGCGAAGCAGCCGAGCGACGTACCTGTAAGACCTACGGGAACGGTGTCACAGAAGCGGTCGAGCTGCTCCTGATACCTTTCATCGGAGCTGACGAGCCTGAATCCGCCTGTGAGGCGTATCATTTTCATAATAGCCGCGTCAATGACGGGTACGGCGTATCTGAGCCTGTCAAACAGCTCCTTTTCGAGCGGTCCCGCTTCGGGCGGAAGCGTCATCGAGCTCCCGCGGTCCCTGTCGGGAAGTATCATCTGCGGAGCCGCCCGCGTGTGTTTTTTCTTGAATAGCTTCATTTTTCCTCCATTGTTGTCGGAATGGTTTTGTTGCTGCGTGTTTATTCGTATTGCTGCCCGCCGAAAGCAGACTAAGCCATTTGTACAGCGTGAGCGAGCAAAGCGAGCGGCAACGAAGTTTGGGGTCAGGGGAACTGTGTTCCCCTGCGGGGTTCGGGGCAGAGCCCCGACGGGTCAAGGGCAGAGCCCTTGACAGGGTGTGGGACAGCGTCCCATGATCAGTCCCGCGCTACGGACATTGCGAAGAAAAAGTCCTCCGCCGCCTCCTTCATAGCGTATGCCACAAAGTATCGCATATCGTCCATAGCGTGGTCGTTCTCCTTGACGGGTACGTCCGAGCCTGTGCTGTCCCTCCAGCGGTAGAGCCCGAATTCGCGTATGATGTCCGTGCACGACTCGTGTATCATCAGCCTGCCGTCCCTGAGTGCTGCGCCTGTCCGCCTTATCCCCGTGACTACGTCGTTGTCCGCCTTTGCCGCTCTGAACCTGCCGTGTCTGCGGATACACTCGATAAAGCTTGCGGCTGACGGGTCAACGATGACGCGCTCAATTGTGCGCTCGCCTGCCAGTTCCTCGAGAGCAGTGTAGTGTTCCTCGTCTGTGCGCGAGACTCCCTCTTTCTTCGAGGAGTAGTAATACTCCTTCACGCGGTACCATACGCCCTTGTGAAGTCCCCACAGACCAAATGACGAGGGATTGACAGTTCCGTAATCGCAGGAGATGACGTAGCGCTCGCACTCGGGCTCGGCGCCGCTGTACACGTGTACGTGCGGGTCGAACATCGGGTAGACCGTGCCCTCCGAGGCTGTCCATTTTCCGAGCACGAAGCGCTCGTAGAATGCGCCCGAGTAGAGCTTTTTGTAGCGCTCCTTCACCGCGCGGGTCAGCGAGGGATTGTCGTCCATCGTGAAGTGGAGATACAGCGCGTTCTTTTCCTCCGCCTTCTGTATCCACTCGCGGTAGAACCAGTGGGAAGGGTCGTCGGGATTGCAGTTGAACCACATCCGCGAGCCCTGCACCGAGCACCTCGCAAGTGCCTGCTCGACGAAGGAGCGCGGCATAAGTGCCACCTCGTCAAGGAATACGCCCGAGAGCGTGATGCCCTGTATCAGCGCGGCGGAGCTCTCGTCCCTGCCGCCGAACAGGTAGAATCGGTTCGTTATGCCCGAGAAGGTGATGTCGATGAAGCTGTGGCTTATGCGCTCCTCGCAGGAGAAGCACATTCCCCGAAGCAGGTTTATCAGCGGGGTGGTGACGTTCCTGCGCAGGGAGGTGACGGTCTTGCCGCACATTGCGAACGTGCCGCCTTTAAAGCACGTCATCGCCCAGAATACGAAGCCGAGCGACATCGAGAGCGTCTTGCCGCTCCTTACCGCGCCGTCGCAGATTATGGCGTCCCTGCTGCGGTGCTCGGGCATATCCCACCATTTGAGGACAGTCCTCTGCTTTTCCGAAAACTTAACCACCATTGCTGTCGTCCTCCTCTCCGTGTGAGGTCAGCGCCTTTATCAGCGCCTCAGCCGTGCCGCTGTCCGACAGCGCCCGCTCCAGCTCGCAGAGCTTTTCGAGCGCCTTTATCCTGTCGAACACCTTGACCTCGACTCCGCCGCCGCGTACCCGCTTTATCTCGGATACGTTGTACAGGTCGAGGGTGTCGAGGACGTCCTGCGGCGGGAGCTCGTCCGAAAATGCGAGCCTTACCGCGTCGTTGCACGAGCCGAAGGCAAGGCGGCGAAGTCCCGCGAGCACCGAGCCGCTGTCGCCGAGGAGCTCCCTCAGCTCTGCGATGTGTCTGCGGCAGACGGGGCTTTTCAGGCATTCCAGCGCCGCTCCGAGAGCCTCTCCGCGGTCAAAGCCCGCCTGCAGTGCCGCGCTCTCGGGGTCGCCGAGCACCGCGTACATATAGCAGAACCGCTTCCTCTTCTGTTTGAGTTCATCTTTCTCTGACATAACTACTCCTTTTCTGAAAGGCTTTGTTGTCCGTCCTGAACAACGCCTCTCATAAGGGGTGCGGAAAAGGCATTTTTTCAATGGAAAACCGTTGATTATTGAAAAAATAATTTTTATCTTTGTGAGGTTGTACAAATCTGGTGGTACGAATTTGTACAGAAGCAACAAAAACTGTAGGGACGGCGGAACGTCGCCCGTATAAACGGCATTGTAATACCGTGCGGAGATAACTCCGCAGGCAAGCAACTGCGGAGCGGCAGAAGGGAACGCCCTATCTTGCAGGGCGTTCCCTCTCTGAAAACAGCCCACTGGGCTGTTTTCAGATTCACCCTTTGCGGAGCGCACTTCGTACCCAAGGGCTCTGCCCTTGGAACCCGCAAGGGCGCTGCCCTTGACCCGCGGGGTGCTGCCCTCGACCCTCAAGCCTTTGAAAAGGCTTGAGCGAAACTTTCGGCTTCGCGTCGTACTTTGTCGGCGGCAGAAGATGTTCCCGCGCCGCGGCTTGACAGCGATGCGGGAATTGCGCTATAATAAATGTGTACTCAATAACCGCTGTTAGGCGGTTATTGCCCCGAACTTCGTTCGGGGTGCGCAAATTCTTTGATAATATATGGGATTTGCGCATCACATTAATTGATGTCAAGCTCATTTTGCCCTAAAGGGCAAAAAAAGTGCAAGAAAAATCATAAAAGCTATTATTTTTCTTGCACTTTGACAACTCAAAAATGCCTTTATAAGCTGTATAAGGGCATTTTTGAGTTGTTGAGCAGACATTAATAAATAAGTTACTATTATTAAAGAAAGGAGCCCGCTATGTCCGCTGACCTTTTTTCCGAGATTGAATACCTCAAGGGCGTGGGTAAGGCGAGAGGCGAGAAGTACCGAAAGCTCGGCATCTGCTCGCCCTATGACCTCATCTACCACATCCCCCGCGCCTACCTCGACTTCCGCGCACACGTCCCGATATGTCAGACCGTGCTCGGCGACTACAACGTGCTCAAGCTCACCGTGATACAAAAAAACCGCCCTCAGCGTGTGAGAGGCGGGCTCATAATCTGCAATGCCATCGCGACGGACGGCTCCGACAGCATCGTCATTGTCATCTATAACAACATCTACGGCTTTCAGGCACTGCAGGAGGGGCAGACCTATTATATGTACGGCAAGGTCAACGGCAGTATGCTCCGCCGCGAGATAAGCGCTCCCGTCTTCATCAAGGCGGAGGAGAGCGTGCTGATACAGCCGATATACCGCCTCACACAGGGACTCTCCGTCAATATGGTGCGCACCAATATGCGGCAGGCTCTCGGCATTATGGAGAAGTTCCCGTTTGAGACGCTCCCGCAGGAGATACTCGACGGCTATCAGCTCAAGCCGCTGATGTGGTCGCTCGAAAACATACACTTCCCCGAGAGCGACCAAGCCGCCGAGGACGCCCGCCGACGCCTTGCCTTCGACGAGCTGCTGAAGCTCCAGCTCGGTATGACGATGATGAAGCTCCGACGCCGCAGGACTACCGCCTTCGCTATGGACAGCGAGGTCAGAATCGACGATTTTACGGCAAATCTGCCGTTTGAGTTCACTCAGGGACAGGCGGACGCCGTCGCCGATATCCTCCGCGACCTCTGCCGCAATACACCGATGAACCGCCTCTTGCAGGGCGACGTCGGCAGCGGCAAGACCGCCGTTGCAGCCGCGGCTTGCTGCTTTGCGGCGAAAAACGGCGTGCAGTCGGCGCTTATGGCTCCGACGGAGATACTCGCCACGCAGCATTACAACACGCTCTCGGAGCTCCTTGAGCCGCTCAGCGTGAGGGTCTGCCTGCTGACGGGCTCGTCTACCGCAAAGAAAAAAGCCGACATACGCGCACGTCTCGCCGCGGGCGAGATAGACGTGATGGTCGGCACTCATGCCATTATTCAGAAGGATGTGGAGTATAAGTCGCTCGGGCTCGTCATCACCGACGAGCAGCACCGCTTCGGCGTGAATCAGCGTGCCGCGCTCGCGGAAAAGGGCGATTCTCCGCACAGGCTCGTTATGTCCGCGACACCTATCCCGCGCACCCTCGCACTGATGATTTACGGCGACCTCGATATCTCCGTGATATCGCAGCTCCCCAAGGGCAGGCAGCCCGTCAAGACCTACGCCGTCACGGGAAAGAAGCGTGCGGACGCATTCGGCTTCGTGCGCAGGCTCATCGACGAGGGACGGCAGGCGTATGTGGTCTGCCCGATGATAGAGGACAGCGACAGCGACCTCTTCGCCGTCAAGTCCTACGCCGAGGACGCCGCAAACGGCAGTCTGAAGGGCTATTCCACGGCTCTGCTGCACGGCAGGATGAAAGCCTCCGAGAAGGAAAAGGTGATGAAGCGATTCCGCGACGGCGAGATACAGGCGCTGATATGTACGACCGTCGTGGAGGTAGGCGTGGACGTCCCGAATGCGGCTGTTATGGTCATCGAGAACGCCGAGCGCTTCGGGCTCTCGCAGCTCCATCAGCTGCGCGGACGTGTCGGGCGAGGGGAGTTCCTCAGCTACTGCATACTCATCACCGACAACACCAACGAGGACTGCCTCAAACGTATGAAGATTATGACCCACACCACCGACGGCTTCAAGATTGCCGAGGAGGACCTCAAAATGCGCGGTCCCGGAGACTTCTTCGGCAGCGCTCAGCACGGTCTGCCGCCGCTGAAAATTGCCGACGTCGCGTGCAGTATGGAGCTCTCAGGCAAGGCGCAGGAGTGCGCTCAGCGCATACTCGCCAACGACCCGACCCTCTCCAAGCCTCAGCACCGCGCCCTCAAGCTCGATACGATGAGGCTGTTCAACAAGGATATAATTGGTTAAATGTAGGGGCGCATTACAGCAGAGCTGCATATAGCATCACAATCCAAATCAAAGATTTGGTGTGCTGCTTATCCGTGCGCCCGTTTAATTCGGAATTATATGTTTCGCCTGCGGCGATGATTTGTAGGGGCGGATATTATCCGCCCGAAAAAAATGCGAAAAACAACGGGCGAGCGGAACTCGCCCCTACATAGAATCCTTGTAGGGACGACCATCGGTCGTCCGCAGTTACGAAAACGGCAATTGATTCGTTTATTCGCGGACGCGCAATGCGCGTCCCTACACGATGTTATTCCATACCGTTTCGGTAATTGACGGGCGCACGGAATGCGCCCCCTACAAAAGAAGGAGCGTGCTTTTTGCACGCTCCTTCTTATATATCAGCTATTACTTGTTCTGAAGGTACTCGTCCATAGCTGCGGCAGCCTTCTTGCCTGCGCCCATTGCGAGGATAACCGTAGCCGCGCCTGTTACGGCGTCGCCGCCCGCGTATACGCCCTCCTTCGAGGTAAGACCGTCCTCGTCCGCGATGATTCCGCCCCACTTCTGCGTATCAAGTCCAGCTGTGGTTGCCTTGATGAGCGGGTTCGGAGACGTGCCTATCGACATAATTACGCAGTCTGCCTTTATCTCGAAGAATGCGCCGTCTATCGGTACGGGCTTAGCTCTGCCCGAAGCGTCGGGCTCGGAGAGCTCCATCTGCTGGCAGATAACGCCCTTTACCCAGCCGTCCTCGGTGGCTGTTATCTCCGTCGGATTCGTCAGGAACTTGAAGCTGATGCCCTCCTCCATTGCGTGCTCGACTTCCTCTGCACGCGCGGGGAGCTCCTTCTCTGTACGGCGGTATACGATAGTAACATCAGCGCCGAGACGCTTTGCACAGCGGGCAGCGTCCATAGCAACGTTTCCGCCGCCGACGATGACTGCGCTCGTGCCTGCCTTGATGGGAGTTGCACTGCCTTCCTTGTATGCCTTCATAAGGTTGATACGTGTGAGGAACTCGTTCGCGGAGTATACGCCGCTGAGGTTCTCACCCGGGATATTCATAAATCTGGGGAGTCCTGCGCCCGAGCCGATGAATACGCTCTCGAAGCCCTCCTCCTTCATAAGCTCGTCAACGGAAACGGTTCTGCCGACTACTGTATTCGTCTCGACCTTTACGCCGAGAGCCTTCAGTCCCTCTATCTCCTTCTGCACGATAGCCTTGGGGAGACGGAACTCGGGGATACCGTAGGAGAGAACGCCGCCTGCAACGTGGAGAGCCTCGAATATGGTAACGTCGTAGCCCTTCTTGATGAGGTCGCCTGCGCACGCAAGTCCCGACGGGCCTGAGCCGATGACAGCTACCTTGTGACCGTTGGAAGCGGGCTTCTCAACGGGAGCCTCGGGCTGTGCGTTGTGCCAGTCGGCAACGAAGCGCTCAAGGCGTCCGATAGCTACGGGCTCGCCCTTGATTCCGCGGACGCACTTGCCCTCGCACTGGTTCTCCTGCGGACATACTCTGCCGCAGACAGCGGGAAGTGAGCTCGACTGTGTGATTATCTTGTAAGCCTCGGCGAAATTGCCCTCGGCAACCTGCGCGATGAAGGCGGGGATATCTATCTGCACGGGACAGCCCGTTGTGCAGGGCTTGTTCTTGCAGTTGAGGCAGCGCTTTGCCTCGTCTATCGCCTGTTCCTCGGTGTAGCCGAGCGCCACCTCCGAGAAGTTCTTGTTTCTTACGTCGGGAGCCTGTACGGGCATCTCGTTTTTCTTCAAAGACATATTAGCCATTTCACTTTACCTCCTTGAACAGATTGCACGCTTCCTCGTGGGCATGGCGCTCGAACTGCTTGTACATAGCACCTCTTGCCATAGCCTCGTCGAAGTCGATGAGGTGACCGTCGAACTCGGGTCCGTCAACGCACGCGAACTTTGTCTCGCCGCCGACAGTCAGACGACAGCCGCCGCACATTCCTGTGCCGTCTATCATTATGGGGTTCATGGAAGCAACAGTGGGTATCTCGTACTCCTTTGTAAGGCGACAGACGAACTTCATCATTATCAGCGGTCCGATAGTGATGACGCGGTCGTACTTCTCGCCGCTCTCGATGAGCTTCTTGAGCGCGTCGGTAACGAGACCCTTCTCGCCCGCAGTGCCGTCGTCGCTCATAAGCACGAACTTCGAGCTTGCGGCTCTGAACTCGTCCTCGAGGATAACGAGGTCCTTGTTTCTGAAGCCGACGATGGAGTGCACCTCAACGCCGAGCTCGTGGAGCTTCTTTGCTACAGGGTAGGCGATAGCGCAGCCCACGCCTCCGCCGACAACAGCGACCTTTTTGAGTCCCTCTGTCTCGGTGGGACGTCCGAGAGGACCTACGAAGTCCTGTAAGCAGTCGCCCTCGTTCATATGGTTGAGCTTTTCTGTTGTGCCGCCGACTATCTGGAAGATGATAGTGATAGTGCCCTTCTCGCGGTCGTAATCGGCAACTGTGAGCGGTATGCGCTCGCCCTCGCTGTCTGTTCTGAGGATGATGAACTGACCGGGCTCAGCCTTCTTGGCAACTCTCGGCGCGTATATCTTCATCAGTGTTACAGTAGGGTTGAGACTTTTCTTTTCAAGAATTTCAAACATTGTCTTTTACCTTCTAACCAAATGGATTTGCAATGCGGGTGTGGGATACTCCTCGCCGTCGCCGTTGACGGCTTCGGATACAGGCATTGCATAGCATACACCTTATTATAACATATTATTATAGAAAAAGCAACAGGCGCGGGGGGAAAATTTGTGTTTTTGGTATCTTTGCCGCGAAATCGGCGGCGCGGACACCGCGCTTATAACATATTATTATAGAAAAAGCAACAGGCGCGGCGGAAAAAATCACGAAAAAACAGCGCAGCCTTTGCGGACTGCGCTGTTCGTGTATGCTGTTTGCTCTTACTTTGCGAGGTATTCCTCAAGGCTGCCCTTACCGCCCGTCGAGAGGAAGGAGTAGTACGCAAGGATAGCGGAAGCGTCCTTGGCGTCGGTGTTGCCGTCGTTGTTTACGTCGGCTGCCTTCTTCTGCGCGTCGGTGAAGGTCGGGTCTGCATTGGTCGAGAGACGCGAATATTCGGCAAGTATCGCCGAGGCGTCCTTCGCGTCTACCGCGCCGTCGCCGTTGACGTCGCCGAGCTTGGAAGCGGAGCTGCCCTCCTTGTTGAAGTGGATGGTGCCGTCCTCTCTCTCGAAGGTGAGCTCGCCGTCCTTATATGTGAAGAAGATCATATTCGCATCGTCATCGGCGTTGTCGAAGATAACTGTAACGGTATCGTCCTCGGCTGTCCATGTGAAGGTGTCGTTTTCGGATGCGACGTCGGTGCTTACAACTGTGAACTTGCCTGTGCCGTCGGCGCTGAAGACGAGATCGGAGGAGGTGTTGCTGAACATATCGCTCGGCTTGCCCTCGGTGTCGGTGAAGCCCGAGAACTTCCATGTGCCGGCGATCTCGTCGCTTACAGAAGCGGGAGTTGTCGAGGTCGTCTCGGGAGCTGTGGTCGAAGCCGCTGTTGTTGAAGTCTCGGAAGCTGTTGTTGTCGTCTCTGTCGCTGTCTCTGCGGACTCTGACGTCGTTGTTGAGGCGGTCTCTGCCGAGGTGGTCGTCTGCGCCGATTTGCCGCGGACAAATACGAGCTCGACACCGCCGACTGATACGCGTGCGCTGTCGGTCTCGCTGTCGTACTTCGCAGAGTAGGAGACTCCGCTGACCGTTGCGGTCACGTTATCGCCGTCGCTCTTCCATGTCATATTGTATACCGAGCGTGCGCCGTTGGTGTATGCCAGCACAATGCTGCCTGCGCCGTTATTGCTTGCTGTTGCGTCCATGCTTGCGAGGCTGTAGGGAAGCGTGCCTGTTGTCTGTAAGTGCCAGTCGCCGACATAAAGGGGATTGTACGGGTCGGGGCTGGTGGTTGTTGCTGTGGTCGTCTCCGATGAGGAAGCGGTGGTCGCCTCTGTTGTCGTCTCGGGAGCGGCTGTGGTAGTTGTTGCGGTCGTTGTAGTGCCTTCCGACACAGACGTGGTCGTCTCGGAGGACTGACGGGGATTCAAATATGCAGTACCGTCCTTGGCTATATAGATACTCATTACAAGGTCGCTGACAGTCTCTGTTGTGAAGGTGGTGGTTTTAAGCGGACTGTAGCCCGCGGGGATAGCAACTATCGTGAGCGTGAACTTGTCGCCGTAGCCCTGAAGCGTGGTATAAGCGCCTTCTGAGGCAACAGTGCCGTAATCTCCGTCTCTCTCATCGTTGGTCCTGATAGTGAACTGCACCCCGTTGATGTACGTTTTGGTATCAGCGTCAACGAACTGTATCGCGTAGATGAATTTTCTCGCGTCAATGCCTGTGCGTGTGGTGGTCGCTACAGAAGCGGTTGATGTAGCTGTTGTTGTGGTGGTTACCGCGGAAGTGGTAGTTGCGCCCGTAACTACGGAAGCAGCCTGTTCGCTGACGGTAAAGCTCTTTATCGAGAGCGCGGTCAGCTTATAGCCTGTTAAAGAGGCGTAGTTATCGTTGAACCACGAAATAGCCTTCTCCTCTATGAAAGGGATCGCAGCTGCCTGCGTAGGCTCTGAGGCGGTGAAGTCAACGTCCTGTGCTGCACGTGTCAGCGATGCGATAACGCCGCTCTTGATATCGGCTACCTTTCCCGCGTCCACAGACTCGTCGAGCACCTTTGCACCCGATACTGAGTAGAGACCTGCGAGCCTTACCTCATACGGCTTGTCGCCGATGATCTTTTGGATAGGATAATATGTGGCGTATTTGAGGTCCGGTGTCTCCGCGGACAGAGCAGCAGAGGTAGTTGTTGTTGCAGCCGCTGTTGCTGTGGTCGAGACAGCTGTAGTTGTAGCAGCTACAGGCGGCTCGCCGCTGATCACCTCAAATGTGAGCCCGTTCTTCTCGGCGTAAGCCTGAGCCGTAGAGCTCTCATAGCCGCGTATGACAACATCGTCATTGGGCTTGAAGTCCGCGATCTTGCAGTTGGGGTTGTTAATGGTCAGCGTTTTCATCGCGGTGCAGCTGGCGAAAGCAATTGTTCCGAGCTTCTCCACAGAAGCGGGAACGTCCGCACTCTCGAGTGATTTGCAGTTGCCGAAGCCGCTGTAGCCGATAGACTTGAGATTCTTGGAGAGCTTAATGCTCTTGAGCTGCTTGCAGTAGGTATATGCAAAGTTCTCGACCTCGGTAACGCTGTCGGGGAGGATAAGGCTCTCTATATCCGAGGTATAAGCCGAACCGTCACCGATAGTCTCTACGCCGTCGGGGACGGTATAGGTCTTGGTATTGTACGATGTAGGATATGCCACGAGCTTCTTCATATCCTTTGTGAAAATCACGCCGTCCACGGAGCAGAATGTCTTGCTGTTTCCGTCAATGAGGTACTTTTCAATGTGGGTATAGCCTGCAAGGTGACCGCCTATCTCGGTTACTGTCGCAGGGAAAGTGACAGAGACGATTTCTGACTGTCCGCTGAATGCGCGCTCCTCTATTTTTGTAACAGGAACGCCGTTTACCTCTGCGGGGATGACAAAGTCACCTTTGATGTTGGGGCAGTTTGTGAATACCGCGTGGTCTTCATACACCGAATACTTGCAGCCATCGACCTCAGCCTCTATGGGGTAGGTCACGGTATTGTCCTCGGTGGTTTCCTCGGGCTCCTCAGCTACAGGGTCCGCGGCATATGCCGTTACGGGAGCATAGCTGAGCGTTGTCGCCGCTGAGCACACCATCGTCAGCGAGAGTGCGGCGGCTAAGATTTTTCTCAGATCCATCTATAATTTACCTCCTAAGAATTGGATAGCTTGATTTTACCACATATTTTTAAAAATAGCAACTGATTCACGGATAATTCAGATTAATGCACAAAAAAACCGACCGCCAAAGTCCTGCCTTCTAACCGCCCGTTTTGGGATTTTCGCCGTTTCCGAGGTTTATTTCAGCCAAAGTCTTGAAAAAAACGCCGCGGTGTGGTATACTGTTCCTATAATGCTTTTTTGGAGAGATAATATGAAAATATCAAGGATAATTGCGGCAGCTGCCGCCGCGGGAGCTCTGCTCGCGCTGTGCGGCTGCTCCGACAGCGGCGGGAGCTCGTCCGAGAGCGCGGTGACCTCCTCAAATGAGGTCGTTCAGCCCGCCTCAAAGCAGACGGACTTCACCACCGAGGACGGGCTGTTCACGCTGGAGCTGAACGAGCGCTTCTCGAAGTACGAGGGCGTATACCCCGCGGAATTCGAGTTCCTCTTCGTCGATAACGAGAGCGATACCACCGTGGGTATCCTCGAGATGAGCGGTCTGCACATCACGCCCGCCTACTACTGCGATACCATAAAGAGCCACTACGACGAGCTCTACGGAAGCGTCACGAGCTCCGAGGACGAGTGGAAGGGTCTGCCCGCGCACCTGCTCGAGGCGAAGTTCACCGACGAGGAGAGCGAGACGCACGGCGAGTACCTGTTCTACCACAAGGCGATAGGCTACGGGAACGGCGACCTGCTCGTGCTGGTGGTGACTGTCCCCGCGGACAAGCCCGAGGACAGGGAGCAGGCTGTCAGCGATATAATGGAGGGTATGACCTACCTCGGCGACCCGATAAAGACGGAGACTGAGGTGCATGATACCGAGTTCTTTACGGTCAGTGCCGACAAGGACTGGTACTTCCACTCGAAGGATGAGGCGGAGGCTACTCTGCGCCCGAATATCGCGGATTCGACCGTTGACCATTTCGGCTCGCTGAAAATATCGGCGCAGAAGTCGGGCAGCAGTGCGAAGGAGCTCGCCGACAAGGACGCCGAGGAGTTCGCGGCAAAGGAAAAGATAACGAACGTCGTGACCGCCGAGGGCGTGCAGTGCCTCGGCAGGGACGCGGTGTGTGTATCGTGCGTGCTCGAATCTGACTATATGAACCTGAGACGCGATATCTGCTACTTCGACGAGAACGGCGTAAACTATCAGGTGCAGATACTCGCGCCCGAGGACGGCTTTGACAGCTTCACCGACGAGCTCGGTGCGGTCTATGATTCGATAGAGATAAAATAACGGAGGAATTTATTATGAAGAATGTACTTGTTGTAGGCGGAGGCGGACGCGAGCACGCCATTATTATGAAGCTCGCAGAGAGTAGTCACGTGGGCAAGCTGTGGTGTGCACCGGGCAACGGCGGCATTTCCAAGTTCGCGGAGTGCTTCAATGTCGGTGCGACTGATATCGACGGCATCGTCGAGCTCGCGAAGAAGCTCCGACCCGATATGGTAGTCGTAGCTCCCGACGACCCGCTCGTGCTCGGTATGGTCGATAAGCTTCAGGCTGAGGGCTTTATGACCTTCGGTCCGAGGGCGAATGCCGCTATCATCGAGGGCTCGAAGGTGTTCTCGAAGGAGCTGATGAAGAAGTACAATATCCCTACCGCTTTCTATGAGGTCTTCACCGAGAGCGACAAGGCTATCGCCTACCTCAAGGAGCAGAACAGCTATCCCGCAGTAATCAAGGCTGACGGTCTCGCGCTCGGAAAGGGCGTTATCATCGCGCAGAACGAGGACGAGGCTGTGAAGGCTGTGCACGATATGATAGACGAGCTCAAATTCGGCAAGAGCTCGGCAAGAATAGTTATCGAGGAGTTCCTCACGGGTCCCGAGGTGTCCGTCCTCTCGTTCACGGACGGCAAGACTATGGTACCTATGATATCCTCTATGGACCACAAGCGTGCTCTCGACGGCGATATGGGGCTGAATACCGGCGGTATGGGCACGGTCTCCCCGAACCCCTACTATACCGAGGACATCGCAAAGGAGTGTATGGAGAAGATATTCCTCCCCACAATGAACGCTATGAACGCCGAGGGACGCACCTTCGAGGGCTGCCTCTACTTCGGACTTATGCTCACTCCCAAGGGACCCAAGGTCATCGAGTACAACTGCCGCTTCGGCGACCCCGAGACGCAGGTGGTGCTCCCGATGCTCGACGCCGACCTCTATGAGGTGTTCGAGGCTATCTACAAGCACGAGCTCGACAAGGTCGATATCAGGTGGCACAAGGGCAGCTGTGCGTGCGTCGTTATGGCGAGCGGCGGCTATCCCGAGAGCTATCCCAAGGGCATAAAGATGAACGGCTTCGACGAGAAGGGTCAGGTCGCGAACTGCTTCGTTTACCACGCGGGCACGAAGCTCGGTGAGGACGGCAGCTTCCTCACCAACGGCGGACGCGTCATCGGCGTGACCGCCAAGGGCGACACCCTGCCCGACGCTCTCGCGACCGCTTACAAGGGCGTTGAGGCGATAAGCTTCGAGGGCGCTCACTACAGAAAAGATATCGGTCAGAGAGCTCTCAGGGCGCTCGGTTAAGGGGTACAGCCATGCACGAAAAGCTACATAAGGGGCTGTTCTTCGGATTCGTCGGCAATGTGCTCTTCGTTGCCTTCGGTCTGATATGTGCGCTCTACTATTTCACATACGACTACGACTCCCTCCATTCGAGGCTGATAGAGACTATCGCCTACTGCGTGGAATTCCTCGGCTTCGGTCTGCTCGTATACTCCGACGTGCTGCTCTGTATGAGCCTGCGCCTGAGAAGAATGCTGAAAATATGCTACAGCCTGTATATCGTGCTCGAGGCGCTGATGATGGTGCTCGAGCTCAACAGCGCCTACCTCGACTTCTACGAGCCATATTCGCTGCCGCTGTCGATAGTGCACGCGGTGATCTCCGCGGCTGCCTGCTTTGCGTTTTTGCAGCTCGACCCCGACAATACGAAGTACGAGATAACGGTCACCGTCTGCATAGGAATGGTGCTCTTCGGTATGCTCGGCACTATCTTCGGAGTGCGTGCGTATTTCGGCGTGCTCATCAACGCCGTGAGCTTCTCGGTGCTCTTCGGTATGATACGCTTCCTGCTGAAGCGCGAGGATATTGAGATAGACTGCTACGGCGACAGAGCCCGTGTGGCTGAGTACAAGAGCACGATGTTCACAGAGGCGAGGATACCCGCAAGGGCTGAGAAGGAAGAGCCCGCCGATGAGGAGGAAGACTTCGAGGACGAGAGCCCCGCGGACAGCAAAGATATGCCCTCCGAGACAGAGAACGAACAGAAAGAATAGTACTGTACAAGTCCCGTATACCGCAAGGTATCGGGACTTTTTGCTTTTTTTCGACAACCGCCCGCACTTTTTTGTTGACAAAAAATATCGGATACATTATGATAAAATCAGATTAGTATGCGTGCACGTCGGACTGCTTAACTACGCGGAAAAACGGACTGCTCCGATACGGGTACGCGGCTCCTGCGGCAGCGCTGACGGGGCGGCACTCTGTATGCCTGATACGATTACACACAGAGAAAGAGTGACTGAGAAAAATGAGATATAAACTCCTTACGGGAGATAATATAGACGGGCTTGGCTGGACTCTTTCCGATGCGCTGAAATCGTTGGGAGCAAGGGTCATACGGTGCAGCAACTCACTGTCCGCCCTTGAGGCGGGCTGCGCTGAGCACAAGCCCGATGCACTGATATTCTTTATTACTGTCGTCCGCGACGAGCTCTTTACCTTCGCGGAGAAAATGGTCGCGCAGTATCCGAAAATGAAGATATTCGTCCTCTCGTATGTCAAGTCCTACGGGCTGAGGAGAAGGCTTGAGGATATCGGGATAACGAACTATTTCCTGATGCCCGACCTGCTGAGCGAGATATGCAAGTATATCATCGTTGACCTCCTGCCCGAGGACGAGCAGGAGCTGACGTTCGATATCATAAGCTATCTCGAATCAAAGGGGATACAGCGCAAGAATGCGGGTTTTTACTATTTCTGCACCGCGATAAAGATCAGCCTGCTCAAGCCCGAGCTGCTTGTGCCGATGACACTCAGATTCTATCCGTATATCGCGTACCTGTTTGACACGTCGGAGCTCTCGGTGGAGCCGAGGCTGCGGCGCTTCAGCAGCAGTATCGCCGAGGACGGCGTGCGGTTCGCGAGGTATAAGGGCGAGTATCCGATAAACAACGCGAATCTGATAAGTCTCGCAGCGGACGAATTCGCGGAGCTGTACGACCTGTCGAAGTATTAGCTGCACCTTGTCATATGCCACAAAAGCGGCAGGCTTTGTTTGTGCATATATACAAAGATTCTTTACAATTCGGTTTCTTTGACCTCCGAAGCTGCCCGTATGTGGTACTATGGGTGTATGAACTCGGAAGGAGGTCATTTTATGAGAAAAATTATCGCTGTCCTTGCCGCCGCTGCTCTGCTCGGGACGCTGTGTGCCTGCGAGGACAAGCCTGTTGACAGCGAATCCGTGGGCGATTTCACAGTCCCCGCGGTGACGGAAGCTGCTCCCGAGCCCGAGCCCGAGGTCGCGACCGAGCTGCCCTTCCGCGAGCTCACCGAGGACGACTTCGAGCACGTGGATATGCTCCTCGACAATACGGACGCCGCTCCGCCGCTGGATATACACGAGGCTGACCTCAGCGGGCTCGACTTCGGGGAGAGGCTCTCTCCGTGCAAGGCGGAGGACGTGTACGAGAACTACATTGAGAACACCTACGTTGACGGCGAGTGGATAGCTCAGTATAACGCAAAGCTCGAAGAGTGCCTCTCGACGCCGTGCAGGGGGATGCTCGAAAATGCGGAGTTCGCCGACGGCAAATGCTATATGCTCGTCAATTACGACAACCTCTGCGGCAGCCACGACTGGTCGATTTTTTCCTATGACATAGGCACGGGCGACCTGAAGGAGCTCGTCAGACACAGCGGGATAGACGATATCCCCAAGTGTTTCACCCTTTCCTATGCGCACGGCAGGCTGTATTACGACTACGTCTATCACGTCGATGAGGACGGGAACAAGGTCGAGATATCCTTCAAAGGCAGCTCAAACGGGGCGGGCTATGCTGTATTCGGAAGCGGCGAGGCACAGGGACTGAAGAATATGTCCGAGCTGTATTCCGTGGACGTGGAAAGCGGAGAAGAGGTCAAGGAATGTACGGTCGAGGGCGTTGCTATACTCGGGAGCGAGACCGAAAAAGGGCTTGTAGTGCAGAGATTCGCCGATGACGACACGACTTATTATCAGGAGTTCAATGTCACGACCAAGGAGCTCGGCGAATGTGACGATTCGGTCCATACACCCGTGTCGGGAGTAAGATTCTACTGCGACGGCGTGCCCGCCGAGGTGACGGGCGGCTATGTGGACGGCAAATACGAGAACGTGGTCATAAAAACGCAGTATTACACCATTCAGACCGACCTCATCAATTTCGACAACGCCTTCCTGTGGAAGGACAGGGCGTGCATCGTCAGCACGGAGTATGTCGGCACGCAGAACCTGTATACATACGACCTCACCACGGGCGAACGCCTGAAAATGAGGTGTGACGGCTTCAGCTACAGTAATACCATTCAGCTGGAGGAAGGTCTGCTGATGGTAAACGCTACCCTCGACGGCTTCTCGAATACGCTCGGGGAGAGGATAGAGTACGTCGAGCCCACGCTCGGTATGATATTCCGTATGCAGTCGGGTACGCACTTCCTGTTCGGCAACACCGACGATACCGTCTGCTACATCGCCCTCTCGGGCGAGCCCGACAATTATGCGGGCAATTACGGCTTCTACAGCAGCCCCGAACAGGGCGTGCCCGATAAGCTGTACTGGTTTAAGACGAAAAAGTGAATATGAACTGTAGGGGGCGGATATTATCCGCCCCTTTCTTTGTGGCGCGGTGTCCGCGCTGCCGATTCGCGCTGTCGCTCGTAAACTCGCTTATTGAAATGAGTGGCGAGTTTATCTCCGCGATTGTTACCCGCCGAAAGCAGAGTGAGCCGTTTGTACGAAGTGAGCGAGCTTGCGAGCGGCAACGTAGTTCGGGGTTCGGGGAGTGCGCTCCCCGACAGGGTCTGGGGTGACTCCCCACAGTGTGGGGAGATGTCGCGGAGCGACAGAGGGGACGGGCTGTTCAGCCGCCCCAGCGGAGTCCAGAGGCAGAGCCTCTGGAAAATTGGTGCAAAATAATTGACAGCCACATTCTGTTATGCTATAATAATTATGTATATGCGGTCACGCATACATCATATTATATGATACAAAGAGAAAATCGGAGACAAGCAATGGTTAAAACTGTTAACGGACTCAACATAAACTACGAGGAAAAGGGCGAGGGCGACCTCATCGTCCTCCTCCACGGCTGGGGCAGCAATATAAAGCTCTTCGCCAACCTCATCGACCTCCTCGCCAAGAAGTACAAGGTAGTCGCTATGGATATGCCCGGCTTCGGCGGCAGCGACGAGCCCAAGGAGGTCTGGGACGTCGGCAGCTATGTCGATTTCGTCATCGACTTCATCAAGGGCTACGGCGTCAGCGAGGTAATGCTGCTCGGACACAGCTTCGGCGGACGTGTCATCATCAAAATGCACAGCCGCGATGACCTGCCCTTCAAGGTGACGAAGGTCATTCTCGTGGACAGCGCGGGCATACTCCCGCCCAAGACCAAGAAAAAGAGCTGGCGCACGCGCTACTACAAAATGGGCAAGGCGGTGCTCTCGACGGGGATAGCGAAGAAGATCGCTCCCGACGCGCTCGAAAACTTCCGCAAGAAGATGGGCAGCGCCGACTACGCCGCCGCTTCGCCGATGATGAGACAGGTAATGGTCAAGGTCGTGAACGAGGACTTGGAGCCGTATCTGCCGAATATAAAGTGTCCGACGCTGCTCGTGTGGGGCGTCAACGACACGGCAACGCCGCTCTCGGACGGCGAGAAAATGGAGAAGCTCATTCCCGACGCGGGACTGGTAAAGCTCGAAAATGCGGGACATTACTCCTTCCTCGAGCAGCAGTTCATCTTTAACCGCGTGATGTGCTCGTTCCTCAAAATCGAACAATAATGCGGAATTCGGAATGCGGAATGCGGAATTAAGGTGTCTGCTTCGCAGACGAATTGAATAATTCAGAATATATCGCCGTAAGGCGATACCTCAATTCCGAACTCCGAATTCCTAATTCCGAATTCAAGGAGAATAATATGAATACGGTCATTTGGCTGATATACGCGGCAGTTACGCTGCTCGCGATAATATTCCTCGGGCTGCGGGAGTTCCATATGCTCCAGCTCAACGGCTACAAAACGCCCGAGCATTCGTGGTGGATGAAGAAAAACTTCAAGCGCTATATACCGCTGATACTGCTCTTTATCGGGCAGTTCGCACTGCTGATATTCCCGCCGCTGTACAAGGGAAAGACAGCCCTTGATGAGGCTGTCACCGACGGCAGCGCTCATATCGTCGGCTGGGTGATGAACGACACCAACAAGGCGATATGCTCTGTTATCATCGGAGTGCTCTTCGCCGCGAATCTGTTTATCGCTTTTGCGAACAAGCCCGGCAAGAAGTTCAAGAAGCCCTTCAAGTACACGGCGCGCGTGAAGCGTATGCTCACGACGTTCTTCATACTCATTGCAATAATCATTGTCGGAGCGTTCTTCGCAGCTGACAGGGTGAACTTCGAGGGAGCGCTGAGATTTACGAATGTGCTGCCGTTCATCTTCGTCGGCTCGGCTCTGTACCTCACACCTATACTTGTGCCGCTCTCGAACCTCATAAACAAGCCGATTGAGACGGCTATCAACAACTGGTACATCAATGACGCGAAGAAGAAGCTCGCCGCCATGCCCGACCTCCACAAGGTAGGCATCACGGGCAGCTACGGCAAGACCTCGATGAAGTTCTACCTCAGCGAGCTGCTGTCCTCGCAGTACGAGACGCTGAAAACGCCCGAGAGCTTCAACACTCCCATGGGCGTGACGATAACCGTCCGTCGCGACCTCAAGCCCACGCACGAATACTTCATCTGCGAAATGGGTGCGAGACGCGTACACGAGATAAAGGAGCTCTGCGGCATTGCGAACCCGCATGACGGCATAATCACCTCCGTCGGACCGCAGCACCTCGAAACGTTCGGCTCTATCGAGAACGTCGTGAATACGAAGTTCGAGCTCGCCGACTGCGTGAAGGCTAACGGCGGCAAAATTTACCTCAACTACGACAACGAGCTCATACGCGCGAAGGTCGCTGACTACCCGAACGCCGTCACCTATGGCACGACCGAGGGCAGTATGTGGCGCGGAAGCGACGTTACCGTCTCCGACCGCGGCACAGAGTTCACGGTGACTGCTCTCGACGGCAAGAGCTGCCGATTCGGCACGAAGCTCCTCGGCGAGCACAGCGTGCAGAATCTGCTCGGAGCTATCGCCTACGCCTGCGGCACGGGCATACCCATGGAAAAGCTGGTGCTTCCCGTGAAGCGTATCGCGGCTGTACCCCATAGATTGCAGCTTCTCGATAAGGGCGGCGGTGTGACCTACATCGATGACGCCTACAACTCCAATCCGAGCGGGTGCAGAGCGGCTCTCGCGGTGCTCGGGCTGTTCGACGCCTGCCGCATACTCGTCACCCCGGGAATGGTGGAGCTCGGCGCAAAGCAGGCGGAGCTCAACTTCGAGTTCGGACAGGAAGCCGCGAAGGCTTGCGATTATATCGTCCTCGTCGGTAAGGCGCAGACCCAGCCGATATACGACGGTATCAGGGACGCGGGCTTCGATATGGAGAAGGTCTACGTCGCGGACGGGCTCAATGACGCCCTCGCAAAGGCGAATTCCTACCCCACGGACAAGAAGAAGGTCGTCCTTCTTGAGAACGATTTGCCTGATAACTATTAACTTGACATAAAAATGCTCCCTGTGATATAATTATCGCAGAGAGCATTGCATACAGCGGCAAGGCGGTCTATTCTTTCCTCGGAAACGAGGTGAGTGATATGTCCACAATGGAATTACTTACACTATTTTTGGTGATAATTGCTATCGTTGATATATTCGCTGATAAAAAGAAATAACCGCCCCACTCTTGCAAAGTTGACGGTTATTCTTTAACTATTAAACTTTACTGAGGACGACCGCTGAGCCATTAGGCTGAGCAGTACTCTCTATTTATATTATATCAGGTTTTCGGAAAATGTCAAGCATTATATTTATGGGCTGTCGGGGACGCCAGCCCCTACATATCTGAAATAAGGAGAAATCACAATGAAGATCAATCTTGCAGTAATTTTCGGCGGAAGAAGCGTTGAGCACGAGGTGTCCGTCATCTCGGCTGTTCAGGCTATGGCAAGCATGGACAAGGAGAAGTACAACATAATCCCTGTCTATATGACCAAGAAGAGCGAATTCTGGACGGGCGAGAAGCTCATGGACATCAACAGCTTCAAGGATATCCCCGCACTGCTGAAGGAGTGCACCGAGTGCGTATTCGTCCGCAGCGAGGGCAAGGTGCAGCTCATTCGCCAAAAGATAAAGAAGTTCGGCTCGAACCTCATCTCCGACGTTGATATCGCGTTCCCGATAGTTCACGGCACCAACGTCGAGGACGGCGCATTGCAAGGCTACCTCCAGACCCTCGACCTCCCGTATGTGGGCTGCGACGTGCTCGCGAGCGCTGTTGGTATGGACAAATTCGTTATGAAGATACTGCTCAAGGACGCGGGCTTCCCCGTGCTTGACTGCTGCCGCTTCTCGTCGTTCGACCTCGACAAGATCGACGATATGGTCGCGCAGGTGGAGAGCAAGTTCGGCTACCCCGTAATCGTAAAGCCGATAAATCTCGGTTCAAGCGTCGGCATCTCCAAGGGCAAGGACAGGGACAGCCTCATCAAGTCCATTGAGGAGGCTTTCGAGTTCGCTGACCGTATCCTCATCGAGCCCTGCGTCACCAACCTCAAGGAGATAAACTGCTCCGTGCTCGGAGACAGCGAAGCCGCTGAGGCTTCCGTCTGCGAGGAGCCCGTACAGGCGAGCGACGACGATATCCTCAGCTACGAGCAGAAGTACGTCGGCGGCGGCAAGGGCGGCAGCAAGGGTATGGCTACGCTGAAGAGAAAGATACCCGCTGACATCACTCCCGAGCAGGACGAGTTCATCCGTAAGACTGCGGTTGACGCCTTCCGCTACCTCGGCTGCAACGGCGTTACGCGTATCGACTTTATGATAGATATGGACACCGACAAGGTCTACATCAACGAGATAAACACTATCCCCGGCTCGCTCGCGTTCTACCTGTGGGAGCCCAAGGGCGTGAAGTACCGCGAGCTCCTCGAGCGTATGATACAGCTCGCAATGAAGCGCCACAGACAGTCCGCGAAGATAAATTATACCTTTGATACGAACATTCTCTCTATGGGCGGAAGCTTCGGCTCGAAGGGCTCTAAGAGGTAAGAATACAGGATTCAGACTGTAGGGACGCATTCCGTGCGCCCGCAAAAAGCCAAAATAAAACCGACGGGCGAGCGGAACTCGCCCCTACATTAAATTCCGAATTCCGCATTCCGAATTACGAATCAATAAAAGGAGGGTTAATTATGACCGAAAAGGAAAAACAGCAGGCAGGAGAGCTCTATATGGCAGCTGACCCCGAGCTCAAAGCAGAGCGCGTAAAGGCTAAGAAGCTCTGCGCCGACTACAACGCGATCGAGTACAACGACTACCAGAAGAGGGAGCGTCTGCTCGACAGGCTCGTTGCTCTGCGCGGCGAGAACACCGTCATCGAGGCGAATTTCTTCTGCGACTACGGCTACAACATCATCATCGGCGACAACTTCTACGCCAATCACAACCTCGTTATCCTCGACTGCGCGGAGGTCACCTTCGGCAACAACGTGTTCATCGGTCCGAACTGCGGCTTCTATACGGCGGGACATCCTATCGATGCGGCTCAGCGCAACAGCGGACTTGAGTACGCGAAGCCGATAAAGGTCGGCAGCGACGTGTGGATAGGCGGAAATGTCTGCGTTATGCCGGGTGTGACCATCGGAGATAACGTTGTTATCGGCGGCGGCAGCGTCGTTACCGAGGATATACCCTCGGGCGTGGTAGCTGCGGGCAATCCGTGCAGGGTCATAAGAAAGATAGACGGCGAAAAGCCCTCTGAGGCAAAGGCTGAGGCTGCCGAGCAGTCCGCAAAGCCCGCCGAGAAGAAGGTCATCGTAAAGAAGGCTGAAAAGAAGTAAGGGACTTGACAGGCTGTGCGTCCGCGAGCGAAAACGCCGCGCACCTGACGGTTGCCAATAAGAATTTATCCGAAAATACGACAGCGTACAGAGAGGATCACTATGAATACTCTGCACTTCAAATATGCGGTCGAGATAGAGAAAACACGCTCTATCACGCAGGCTGCCGAAAATCTCTATATGGCTCAGCCGAACCTCAGCAAGGCTATCAAGGAGCTCGAAAACTCGCTCGGTATCACGATATTCAGACGCACCTCAAAGGGCGTCATACCGACCGATCAGGGTATGAAGTTCCTCGCCTGCGCAAAGCAGGTGCTGATGCAGATTGACAATATGGAGGCGATAGGCTCGCCCGATAAGCCCAAGGAGCGCAAAATGCGCATATCCGTGCCCCGCGCGGGCTACATCTCGAAGGCTCTGTCGGAGTTCATCGCCGCGTCGGACGCCTCCGACGATATGGAGGTCTACTTCTGCGAGACGAATTCCCTGCGCACGATAGAGAACGTCCGCGAAAACGGCTATAACTTCGGCATAATCCGCTTCAATGCGGCTCACGAGAAATACTTCACCGACTACCTCGCCGAGAAGAACATCGAGGCTCAGCTTCTGTGGGAGTTCGAGGCGCTGGCGGTGATGTCCGCCGAGCACCCCGCCGCGAATGACGAGCTCACATACGGCGAGCTCTCGGCGCACTATGCCGAGGTCGCTCAGGGCGACGACGCTGTGCCCTATCTGCCGAGCGCCGCCGAGAAGCTCTTCGAGCGCAACCGTCCCGCCGATACGAAGGTGAGGCGCGTGTATATGTTCGACCGCGGAAGTGCGCTCGATTTCCTGCTGACAGTGCCGACCTCGTTTATGCTCGATTCGCCCGTTCCCGAAAGCCTCTGCGGCAAGTACGGGCTCGTGCAGAAGAGGTGCGGATTCGCGGACAACTGCTTCCGCGATATGCTGATATTCTCAGCGGGCAGGAAGCTGTCACAGAGCGAGCTCGCGCTTGTCAACAAGCTCTACGAAGCCCGCAACGAAGCGGCTTATATGAGATGAGCCGAGAAATACGGGTATCTGAGTTTCGGGGCAATTACACGAATGTCCGACACCTGACGACCGCCCCAAAAGATATTTATCCGAAAAAACAACAGATATTTATGCGCGTATGCGCTGAAAAGGAGTTTTTATAAAATGAGCGATAACAAGAACAGCTACGAGAGTCCATTCTGCACACGCTATGCAAGCGAGGAGATGCAGTACATCTTCTCCGCAGACAAGAAATTCACCACATGGCGCAAGCTTTGGGTCGCACTGGCAAGAGCCGAGATGAAGCTCGGTCTGCCCGTGACGGAGGCGCAGGTGAAGCAGCTCGAGGAGCATATCAACGACATAGACTACGAAGCTGCCGAGGCGAGAGAGCGTATCACCCGCCACGACGTTATGGCTCACGTGTTCACATACGGACAGGCTTGTCCCGACGCTGCGGGCATTATCCACCTCGGTGCGACGTCCTGCTATGTCGGCGACAACACCGACGTCATCATCATGCGCGACGCGCTCTATGTGGTGCGCCGCAAGCTCCTCAACGTAATGAGCAACCTCGCAAAGTTCGCGGACGAGTACAAGAATATGCCCTGTCTCGCTTATACTCACCTCCAGCCCGCACAGCTCACAACTGTCGGCAAGAGAGCGACACTGTGGCTCAATGAGCTCCTTATGGACTTCCAAGATCTCGAATACCGTATCTCGACCCTCAAGCTCCTCGGAAGCAAGGGCACGACGGGTACGCAGGCTTCGTTTATGGAGCTCTTCGAGGGCGATACCGACAAGATAAAGCAGCTCGAAAAGATGATAGCCGAGGAAATGGGCTTTGATTCGGTAGTTCCCGTGTCGGGACAGACCTACTCGCGCAAGATGGATTCAAAGGTTCTCGAAGTCCTCAGCGATATAGCGCAGTCCGCGAGCAAGTTCTCGAACGATATGCGCATACTCCAGTCCTTCAAGGAGATGGAGGAGCCCCGCGAGAAGAAGCAGATAGGCTCGTCCGCGATGGCATACAAGCGCAATCCCATGCGCTGTGAGCGTATAACCTCGCTCGCACGCTACGTGATGATAGACAGCCTCAATCCTGCATTCACGGCGGGTACCCAGTGGTTCGAGAGAACGCTCGACGACTCCGCAAACAAGCGTATCAGCGTTGCCGAGGCTTTCCTCGGAGTTGACGCTATCCTCAACATTATGATGAACGTCACCGACGGTCTTGTTGTCTACCCCGAGATGATCCGCCGCCGCGTTATGGCGGAGCTCCCCTTTATGGCGAGCGAGAACATTATGATGGACGCCGTAAAGAAGGGCGGCAACCGTCAGGAGCTCCACGACCGCATTATGGATTACTCAATGGAGGCGGGCGCGAATGTAAAGGTTCGCGGACTGGACAACAACCTCTGCGAGCTCATTGAGGCTGACCCGATGTTTATGGTCACGAAGGAGGAGCTGGAGGCTGTGCTCAAGCCCGAGAATTACGTCGGCAGAAGCCCTCAGCAGGTGGACGAGTTCCTCGCGGAGTGCATCAACCCCATTCTTGAAGCGAACAAGGACCTCCTCGGCGAGAACTTCGAGATGAAGAACTGAGCGGGGAGCGCTCAGAGCTCAGAAATGAGGTTTGAGCCGTTAGCCATTAGCCGTTAGCTGTGGTATCGCCTTCGGCGATGTATCTGAATGTAGGGGCGCCCTTTGGGCGTCCGCTGATTTGAGATTGTTTGACGGGCTGCCAAAGGCAGCCCCTACAAATAACCAATGTAGGGGACGCCGCCCTCGGCGTCCCGTTTTGAAAGGTCATAATATGAAAAAAGGCAAGAAAATTGCTGTCATCGCGGCTGCGGCGGCAGTTGTACTGGGCGGCGCGGGCTTCTACCTCTCGCAGACCCTCGTCAAGTGGAAGATGATGGAATACTACATCATGCCCTCCTTTGCTGACGGCGCCGATGTTATCGAGGAGTACCCCTACGCGGATATAGAAGTCCCCGACGAGTTCAGAGCGTGCTCGATAAAGGGCATCGACTTCGAGGCTCCCGACGGGCTCGACTGGATGTATCCCGACGCTACAGAGGGCGTGAAGTCGGGCATAATCGTCGATAATGCCGACGTCTCGAAGCGTACACTGCTCGTCTGCGTTATGGACAAGGAGGAACCCGCCGTTTCAGCGGAGCACTTCGAGGAGATAGGCTACTTCGACAAGCGTATGCTCAGGGGAATGAAGAAGCTCGGATATGAGAAGCCCGAAAATGCTTATGAGCTGCTCCGCCTGTGCTATACCTTCGACTACAGAAAATGCAATAAGCTATCGCCGTCCGAGGTCAATGCGACCTATAATATTATGGAGCTGAAGGCTATATTAGAGCCTGCTTATCTCTCATACAAGCTCGGCGGCGAGGAAGTCGAGCCCGCAGCAGACGTTGAATCCGAGACGTACCGGTACGATAACGGCAATATGAAGTCGTTCATTCAGCAGGGACCTGCCCAGAACGGCGCATATGAGCTGATACTCGACGTGTACGCTGCGGACGACCTGAATATGCACCAGTCGGTAATGATAATCGGCAATGATATCGACACAGTGCGTCAGATAGCCAAATCCGTTGATATTTCGGAGGACTGAGATGAAAAAGGAATTCCTTGAAGCGGGCAAGATAGTCACGACCCACGGCATTCGCGGCGAGGTCAAGATAATGCCCTACACCGACACACCCGAGCTCCTCGCGGAGTTCGACCGCCTGTTCATCGGCAAGAACAGGGACGAGGTCGCGATAGAGCGCTCGCGCGTGTTCAAGAATATGGTCATCGCCAAGATTGAGGGCATAGATACGCCTGAGGACGCGGAAAAGCTCCGCAATAAGGTGCTGTATATGCACCGCGACGACCTTGAGCTCGACGACGACACCTATTTTATACAGGACCTCATCGGTATGGAGGTGCGCGATGCCGACTCCGACGAGCTGTACGGCACTATCGACGACGTTATGCAGACGGGTGCGAACGATGTATACGTCGTAAAATCTGGGGAGAGGGAGCTCCTCGTCCCTGCGATAGCGGACGTGGTGGTCTCCACCGACATCGACGGCAATGCGATGAAGATCCGCCCTCTCGACGGGCTTTTCGACTGACGGAGGACGTATGAAGATAGAGATAGCTACACTTTTCCCTGAGATGTGCGAGGCTGTGCTCGGCGAGAGCATAGTCGGCAGAGCTAGGAAAGCGGGCAAGATCGAGGTGCACTGCCGACAGATACGCGAGTACACGCAGGACAAGCACCGCCGCGTGGACGATACTCCCTACGGCGGCGGAATGGGCATGGTCATGCAGTGCGAGCCCATATATAACTGCTATATGGCGGTCTGCGAGGAGCTCGGAGGCAAGCCGCATACTATTTATATGTCCCCGAAAGGAAAGATACTCACCCAGCAGAGAGCCGTCGAGCTCTCGAAAATGGACAATATCCTCATAATCTGCGGGCACTACGAGGGCGTGGATCAGCGCGTCATCGACAGGATAGTCGATGAGGAGCTGTCTATCGGCGATTACGTGCTCACGGGCGGGGAGCTCCCCGCCATGGTGCTCACCGACTGCGTGGCGCGTATGTGCGAGGGTGTGCTCTCGGACGACGTCTGCTTCGAGGAGGAGAGCATATACAGCGGATTGCTCGAATATCCCCATTATACGCGCCCCGAGGTGTGGGAGGGGGAGAGCGTGCCGCCTGTGCTGCTGTCGGGACACCACGCCAACATCGAGAAGTGGCGTCACGAGCAGAGCGTGGAGCTCACCAAGGAGCGCCGCCCCGACCTCTACGAGGAATATATGAAGAAATAAGGACGGCGCGGTGTCCGCGCTGCCGATTCGCGTTGTCGCTTGTAAACGCGCTTACACCATAAAAAGGCAAGTTTGCTTTCGCGGTTGTAACAATCGCGGGGGCAGACTTGCCTTTTATTTTTCTTCCGCGCGAAACCGAAAGTTTCGCTCAAGCCTTTTCAAAGGCTTGCGGGTCGAGGGCGGAGCCCCGCAGGTTCCAAGGGCAGAGCCCTTGGCAGGGCGTGGGACAGCGTCCCACACACGAAGTGCGCTCTGAGAGGGGATGAATTCAAAAACAGCCCAGTGGGCTGTTTTTGAAGAGGGGAGGCTCTGCAAGATAAGCAGCACACCAAATCTCTGATTTGGATTGTGATGCTATATGCAACTCCGTTGTAGAGAGCCTCCCCTTGTTTCGTTTCACAGTTGCTCGCCTGCGGAGTTACCTCCGCACGAAATTGCAATACCGTTTGGAAACATTAAAAAAAGCCACGGGATAATTCTGCACAATACAACTCGCGGACAGAGAGTCGTTTAAGTGTGGGCTATCACAGTGATAGACGCTCTATCGGTCGATTCTATGGGCTTTGCGGATAATTTAAGCAGAATAATTTAGCTAAATTCAAGCCTCTCAAACCCTGCTTTCCACGATGCTTTAAAAATAAAAACTATTACTAAATTTTCATATCGGTAACATTTTGGATATATAATCCTAATATAAGGCTATTGCAAATGCACATAAACAGCGCGTATAGTCGGAAACGCTTTTTCCTTTTGGCAATAGTAGACATATTCTCACGGGGAAACTATACAGATTGAACAACAAAAACTAACGCTGATTTGTAGTGATAATTCACAAGCAAGCTGTATAAATCTATCGGTCATTTAATCTAAATGTAGAATTTGAGGAAAAGATACGATTTTGAGTTCAAAATGCGTTGACTATGAAAAAAAATGAATGTATAATAAATTACAGCAACTGAAATAATTTGCATGAACTCCCGCATAGCACAGCGGGGGACTACAGAGAATAGGAGAGTTGTAATATGTTTGTCAGAGAAGTAATGGTTAAAAATCAGGTAGGTCTCCACGCAAGACCCGCAACATTCTTCATTCAGAAGGCTAACGAGTTCAAGTCGTCTATCTGGATCGAGAAGGAAGAGCGCAGAGTCAATGCCAAGAGCCTCCTCGGAATCCTTTCCCTCGGTATCGTAGGCGGTACAAATGTCAAGGTAATCGCTGACGGTGCTGACGAGAGAGCTGCTGTTGACGCTCTTATCGCGCTCGTAGACAGCGGTTTCAGCGAGGAAAACAGATAAAGATATCCTTTGGCACAAAATCGGGGCGTTACAGATGTAACGCCCACTTTTATTATATTGCGTCAGTGCTTCACTCAAGCATATTTTCTGCGAATATCGCATAGCCGCGCGTCGGGTCGGAGACGAATACGTGCGTGACCGCTCCGATGAGCCTGCCGTCCTGTATTATAGGGCTGCCGCTCATGCCCTGCACTATGCCGCCTGTCTCGGAGATGAGGTCGGGGTCGGTGATGTGGATCACCATATTTTTCGCGGAGTCCGCGCCGCTGAGGTCGATGCTCTCTATCTCAGCTGCGTATTTCTTCGGGACTGAGCCGCTCACCGTCGCGCAGACCTGCACCTCGCCCGTCGTTATTTCCTGTCGGTAGCCGAGAGGGTATTCCTCCGCGCCGTCAGCGAGGACGCTCATAGCGTCGGCTGACAGCCTGCCGTAGATACCGCTCGCGCAGTTGCGGTCGAGCACACCTATCACAGGTTCGCGCGTGAACCGCCCGCGGAGCTCGCCCGCCTTGCCCGTGATACCCTTGCGAGCGCCCGTTATCTCCACGGGGACGGCTTCACCGCTCTGTATGGGGATAATTTCGCCCGTGTCGGAGTCGCAGACAGGGTGTCCGAGACCCGCAAATTCGCCCGTAGCCTTGTTGATGAAGGTCATCGTGCCGATACCCGCGATGCTGTCGCGCACCCACATACCGCCGCGCCACGTTCCCGCGCTCTCGGAGTAGACGGGGCGGAGGCAGGCGGTCAGCTCGGCGCTTCCGCGGGTGAGCGAGAGGGTCACATCGCGCCCGCCGCTGTCGGAGATGACCTGCTGGAGGTCTGCGTTCGAGCTCAGGCGCACATCGTCCGCGAGACGTATGATGTCGCCGACCTCCACGCCCGCAAGCTCGGCGGGGCAGACGTCCTCGCCCGCGCAGTCAACCTTGCCTGTCGCAGTCACCATTACGCCCTCCATAAGGAGCTTCACGCCGAAGGGAGAACCGCTCGCAATGAGGGTGGGAGGCTCCTCACGGCGCACGCTGACGCTCTTGACGGGTATCGCTCCGAATAGCGAGAGGGTAGTCCTTTCGCGCGGCTCGGAGACGCTCCCGATACAGCGGAGCTCGGGGTACTGCGCAAACTGCACGCAGCCCGTGCTCCCGACGGTGACGCTCTCGGGCAGACGCAGCGAATAATAGCCCGCTGTGCCGAATAAGCCGAAAACTGCCGCAGATAATATAATTGCAGTCGTTTTTTTGATTTTTCCGATAAATTGCATTTTTCTGGTTCCTTTCAGTCGGATCTCCCGACTAAAAATAGTATGTATCGCAGCGGCGGCGATATGATTGTGAATTACTCACAGTCCGCGCCGCTCCGCAACAGTAAAGCAGGAGTAAAATAATGGAAAAAAAGTGCCAAAATCCGCTCATTATCGCCGCAAAAGCGGTAATGCTCGCCCTCACAGCCGTGTACCCGCTCTTTATGGTGTGTATGTCGGGAGCGGGGCTCATCTACAATAAGGACAGCTACGGCAGCGAGCTTGCCACCGTGGGCGTTTTTCTCATAATATCGGGACTTGTCACCGCTCTCGGAGCTGTGCTGTGCCTCTCGCGGAGGAATCTGCCGAATATTCTGTCGGTGATGTGCACGCTCGGAGGGCTGGCGCTGTGCCTGTTTATGATGTATAAGCTCTGCTCGCACGCCGACGCCGCGGGCTGGACGGACAAGTTCGCAATGACGCCGATAAGTGATATGTACCGCGCGAGGATAATGCCGACTATTGCTCCCGCGGCGACAGCTGTCGTGGTGGCGGTCGTGCAGCTTTTCTCCTATGAAGCCGCCGAGGAGCGCCGCAGACGCCGCCTGCGCCGTCAGGAGCGCGAGGATGCTCCCGCGCCGAAGATAATCGACGAATAATATTGTAACACAAAAAGGACGCGATATGCGTCTTTTTTTGTTGGTCGGCTCAGATAAAAAAGAACTCAGAGCTCAGAACTCAGAGCTCAGATGTAGGGGCGGCATTTCGCCACCCGCTGTTTTACCGATAAACCTGCGGTAATGCAATGTAGAGGCGCACGGAATGCGCCCTACACCCCGCCAAAAGGAACAGGCTGCCCTTTCGGACAGCCTGTTCCCTCATAAGGAGGTGGAGTTTATGAAATTGGGGATAGCGTTGGTTATGACTGCTCGCTCACCAGTATGGATACGCGGTTCTGGATTATCTCAGCAGTCTGCTTGGCTGTCTTCTCGCCCGAGAAGTATGCCTGTATCTCTTCATTGACTATGTTGTTTACATCCTCGTCCCATACCTGCATGCCGTGTGTCTTGGCATTGCAGATGATGTCTCTGATGAATTCAACGTCCGCGTCGGAGAGATTGGGTATCTTTATGGTCTTGTCGCCGATAGTTGTCTCGTTGTCGTAATACTGCTTCTCGCCGTTCTCGTCAGTCCAGTAGGGGTCTTCCTTGCACTCTTCGAGCTTCTGATCCAGTACGGACTTGAGAGCAGGTATGCCCCAGATATACTTGTTGCCTGTCTGGCTCTGATAATCCTCGGTGAAGAACTTGCTGATGAACTTCCAGCACTCGTCCTTGTTGGGCGAATCGCTGAGGATAGAGAACGCACCGCCCGACTGATTTACCATCATTCCGCAGCCGTCTGTGGAGGGATAGCCGACGAGTGTGATATCCTCGCCGAAGGTGACTGTCTTTTCCTGCATATAGCTTCTTAAGTCGTAGAAGTCGATAGTGGAGAGGAGCGCCTTGTCCTTTCTTACGGCGTTCTGCTGGTCGTCGTAATACTTCTGATACTCGTCATCGGTCATATGCTCCCAGTCGGGCTCTTCCTCCTCGTCGGGGAACTGATTGCAGAATTCGAGTATCTTTACAAATTCATCTGTATCGTAATTGCAGGTGCCCTTGTTGAAGTCAACGAAGTTCATATTCTGTGTGAGGAGGCTGAATGCACCTGATTTTGAATTGTCCCACATTGTGAGCTTTGCACCCTCGGGGAGCTTGTTGTATGCCTCGATGAGGTCATCGACTGTCCAGTTTTCCTTGTCGCTGTACTTCGCCTTTACTGCGGCAGTGCTAAGGCTGAATGTGGGAGAGATAGAGTAGAGCTTGCCGTTCTCCTCGCAGGCACTGAGGAGCGAGGGAACGATCTCGTCCTTGGAGACAGAGCCGTCCTTGCCGAGGTAGTCGTAGAGGTCAACGAAGGTGCCCTTGTTGGAGAGTCCCTTTATTGCGGAGGAGCTGTCGAAGTATATCATATCGGGCGAGTTGCCTGCGATGATGTCGAGCTTGAACTGCTTTGCGGGAGTGTTGAGGTATGTCTCGCTCGACTCGTCCCAGTCATAGTATTTGCTGTAATCGGTGACCTTTATGCGGTACTCGTCGCTTGATCTGTTGAAGCTGTTGACCTCGTTCATAATGCCCGTGTCGCTGTATATTACCGCAAGGGTGATGAGGGTCTTGTCTGCGAGCTCCGAGGCGTCACGCTCGGAGATGCGGTAGAAGCCGCTGGCGGACTGGTCGGAGTAATCGTATACATAGATGATGAACTCATTGTTGCCGAGGCTCATCATGCTGCGGACGTTGTCGCCGCTGAGGTCGGAGTCTACCCATGAGGTGAGCTCATCACAGCTGCCGTCAGCCTTGATACCGTACAAGCCGCTGTATGTGGAGGCGTAGAAATCATAGTCTCCGTCGCCTGTTACGAGGGTCGTGAGGCTTTCGTTGTCCATATCCTTCAGCACGATGTCCTTCGTATTGACCTTGAGTGTATCGGTGTTGATAGTGCCGATGCAGGCGTGGTCGTCTGCCCATGTGGAGAAGGCGATATTGCCGTCGGTGGTCGCGCAGAACGCGTAGAGCCATACGTCGTCGGGGAAGTTTACCTCATTTCCGAAGGTGCCGTCAGCGTTGAGGATGTAGTAGCTCTCCTTCTCTCCGCCGATCTGTATGAGAGCGTGCTCGCTGTCGATGGGCGTTAAGCTTCCGAGGTAGGGAGTTACCATATCATCTTCTGCGCCGTCCATAAAGCGGTCCATATTTATCTCGGCGTGATTGAGCTCCTTGCCTGTTGAGTCGAAGGTGTAGAGGAAGTATGATGTTTCGGCGGCTTCCTGATATGCGTCCCAGTCGAAGCTGTCATAGTCAAAGTTGGGATCCTTCCAGTCGGGACGCTCATAATCGCCGTAGTCGGTGATCGTTGCGATATCGAAGATAGTGCCGTCGAGAGCCGCGGTGATGTTGCAGTAGAGGTCTGCGTTGTCGCCCTTATTGTAATCGGGCTTTATCTCATTGTAGCTTTCAAAGCTTGTGTCCGTGAGGAACATATGCGACGAGCCTTCATTGTCGCTGCCGACAACGAGGACATTGTCGGTGTCGCCGAGGCGTGTCATACTGTTTACATAGGTCGCATCGGGCTGGCTGCCGATGGATGTGGCTGCGTAGGAGTGCTTGATGACGTCCGAAGCCGTCTGCTTGGGCTTTTCACCCTTGCTGCTGCCGTCACCGCCGCCGTTCTGTCCGGGGAGCGAGCAGGATACCGCTGAGAGCAGGCAGACTGCTCCGAGAGAAGCTGCCATTGTTCTGAGAGCTGTGTTTCTTTTCATTTCTTTCTTTCCTTTCGATGATGTTTATTCGTTGTTTATATTAGCTTTCTTTTGTCTGCGGTCATAAGCCGTTTTTTTCTTTTTTTCTATCAGAGCCGATATAAGCGACAGCCCGCGCTTCTTTATAAAGCGTGCGCCCGCCCATATCAGCCATATAGCTGTGATAAGCGGTATGATGAAGCATACCGTGCGGTGGAAGTATATCGGTGCGAGCTTGAACTCCGCTATCCGCGAGGCGTTCTCCCAGTAGGGGAGGACTACCGTGTCCTTGCGGACTGCGAGGTCGGAGCGGTGCCTGTAAGCCTTTGCCATCACCGAGGGCTTGAAGCGCTCGGTATTGTTGACCAATACGAGCTTGCCCTTGTAGGTGTCGCCGAAGTGCTTCTCTATCGTGCCGTAGCCGAAATTCTCGACGGGGTCGTAGGTCATGCACTCGTAGCAGGTTATCTTGGTGAGCTTTGTCTGTCCTCCCATACCTTCGCCGTAGTAGCTGTCCGATGCCGAATACATCACCTGCGGCAGGCTCTCCGCGCCCTTGTATGAGACGTACACACGCGGAGCTTCGTCCGCTGTGCGCTTCTGGTATTTATCTGTCGGGTCGTCGATGACTCCCGAGATGTAGTATTGAACGCCGTCGATGTAGATGAGCTGTCCCGCGACGTTTGACGAGCCGTACAGCGTGAACGCGAGCGAGCGCTCGATGACCGCGCCGTCCTGCATTATGTCGTCGTCGGAGAAGTAGGCGCCGCTCAGCAGCCTGAAATCGCGGAAGAGGAAGAAGTCTCCGCCCACCGCGGTGAGATCGGCTTCACCCTTGCCTGTTGAGTCGCAGGTGACGTAAGCCGAGCCTATCGGCGTGCTGTATGCGTCGGCTATCTCGGGCACCTTTCCGCTCGGACTTGACACGGCGGCTGTCAGCTCGCTGTTGAGCTTTGCCCTCAGCGCGTACATACCGTCGGTGTTGAAGCCCGCGTCGTCGGAGAAGAAGCAGCTTATCTGCGAGCTCTCTCCGTCGCGGTCCCATCTCTGCGCCGCGCTGTTGTAGGTCTGCGAGCGGGCTATCGCTCCGCCTGCGAGAGTAAGCGCAAGAGCCGCGGTCAGCGAGACTGCGTTCACGCCCGCGATGACGGCGTACAGCAGTGGTTTCTTTACTTTCATCGCCGCACCGCCTTATTTATCCTTCATTCTGACTTGGTCCTTGGGCTCGACGGGCTTGCTTGAGGCTGTGATGACGTATTCGTTGTAGCCGAGGTTGCCCGATACGGCGCTCGATGTCTCGTCCGAGGCAAGCACCTCAACTGCTACGCGTTCTGCGTAGTAGCGGTTGCCGAGCGGTGAGTTCTTGGATACGACCACGAGCACGAAGTCGCCGTCCTTGTCGTGACCTATGGCGTTCTTGGGTACTATTGAATCGTAGTTGCCGCCGCCGCAGGGAATGGAGAGCTCGAGGTACGAGCCCGAGTCAACGTCTCCCGTCAGCGCGAACACGAGTATCTTGTTCTTCGAGCCTGCCACGGTGTCGCTCTTTATATCGGTGAGGGTGGCTTCTATGCCGCCGAACCAGTTGTTCACGACCTCTGCCTGCGTGCCCTTCTTGACCTTCTTTGCCTTGTCGGCTTCGACCGTTATCTCCATCGTGTAGCCCTCATCTGCGAGGTCTACCGTCATAACGGGATTGTCGGGGAGTGTGGTGTCGCCGACCTTTAGGGTGATGTTCGATATAACGCCGCTGTACTTGGATATTACCTCGGTCGAGCCCGTCTCTGATCTGAGCTTATCCACCTTTTCGCGAGCCTTATCGACCTCCTTCTTCTTTGCCTGAAGGTCGAGGTCGCTCATCTTCTTGGTGTTCTCGTCCGTTTTCTGCGTCTTGCTGAGGGTGGTTATGAGGTCCTCGAGCGTGCGCTGCTTTGCGGTCACATCGGCGTTGAGGTCGTCTATGCTCAGACCGCCGCCGATGTTCTCGGATTCGTAAGCTGCCACGCGAGCCGCGTATAGCTCCGCCTCTGTCTCCGCATCTGCGAGCTTGCCTGCTATGTCCGTGCGGAGCCCGAATTTCTCTGTCTCGTACTTCTCGCGAGCCTCGTTGCGGGCTGTCTCCTTAGCCCCCATATCCTCTCTTGCGGCGGCTATCTCAGCCTCTGTGGCGGTCGAGCCCTCGGCTGTGAGAGCCGTGTATATCGTGCAGGAGGCGGTGTAGTCCTGCTCTGCTGTGTCAGCCTCGCTCTTGACTGCGAGGATATCGTTCGTGTACTCGGCGGGAGCCATACTGTATTCGTCCGAATCTATCGCCGCGATGACTGTCTGGAGCTTGGTCTGGAGCTTCGTGTAGTAAGCCTGTTCCTGCTTGTCGCTCTCGTACTTCTCCTTTGCAGCCTTAGCGCCGCTCTGTCCCGCGACAGCCGCATCACGCTTGGCTATTGCTGTCTGGAGGTCCTCGCGCGCACGCTGTATGCTCTGATTCTCGCTGGAGTAGTCAGCGGCGGGAGTGAGTATCGCCTTCTGGTAGTCGAGCTCAAGTGCCGCGAGTGCGTCCTCGGCGGCGGTGAGGGCTTCGTTGTCGCCCGCGGACACCGTCATGAGCACGTCGCCCTTCTTGACCTCCTTGCCGTTCTTGACATTGAGGGACTCAATGGTTTTGTTGCCGTCAACGGTCACGTCCCACGACTGGTTCGACATAACCATTCCGCTTCCGCGGATACGCTCGGTGAGCTTGCCCGAGGTCGCACGCTCGGAGGTTATCTCCGCGAGTGACCTGTTCATTATGGTGTTCGAGAAGAAGGTCAGCACCAGCAGCACAGCGAGGAATATGATGATCACGGTCTTGATGATATCGCGCCTTTTTCTCGGGTCTTTAACTTCTTCGTCGCCCTTTATCTCATCGGCGGTCTTTATATGTTCTGTATTTTCAGCCATTGTCGTTCTCCTTATCTATAGTAGTGTGAGCCGTCAGCCCTTGATTCCGCCCGAGTAGGTTATGCCCTCAACGAGGTAATCCTCGCCGTAGAGGAACATCAGTATCGTGGGCACCATATATACCGTTCCGACCGCGAACGCGAGTCCGATATCGCCCGCGTTTATCTGCGACAGGAACACAGACAGCGGGTGCAGCTCGGTATTCTTCATCAGCACGAGCGGCTGCTCGACCATATTCCAGTAGTCGATGAAGACGAGCATCGCGATAGAGACTATCGCTCCCTTGCACAGCGGCATATGTATCTTTGCGAGTATCTGAAGCTCGCTCGCTCCGTCGAGCTTTGCAGCCTCGACGTAGGAGACGGGTATGCGCTTCATTACCTTCGTCAGCAGGAATATGCTGAACGGCGAGAATATGCCGGGCAGTATCACCGCCCACCGCATATTTTCTATCGACTTGTTTATCCTCGCTCCTATCGCCGCGGGAGCAAGGTCAACGACCGATGAGGCGTTGTCCTTGATGAAGTCGGCAACGAGGAAGTTCGGCACGAGCGTAACCTGATACGGCATTATCATAAGTATGATATACGCGAAGAAGATGATGCTCTTGAATTTGTTGGGGTAGCGCGAGAAGCCATATGCCGTGAGTATCGCGAGGAGCACCTGAAATACCGTTATCGGCACGGTGAGTATCACCGAGTTCCAGAACTTTATCAGGTAATCGGGGCTCTTGAAGAGCACGCTCGCGTACTGGTCGAAGGTGACCTTGTCGGGAATGAATTTGAGGTTGACGTTCTCGGAGATGAACGTCTTCTTGTCGTCCGTGATATTGCCTATCATAGCGCCGTAGTTGGCGGTTATCTCGTTGGACGTCATAAACGAGTTCGCTATGGTGAGCACCGTCGGCATAAGGAAGGTCACGGCGACGATACCCGTGAACAGCATTATCATAATGTTGAATATGCGTTTTTTAGTATGTCTGCTCATCAGCTCTCCACGTCCTTTCCGAAAATTTCCTCGGCAATAAGGAGAGCCGCGATTATCACTATCATCACAGCCGAGAACAGCACTGCCGCGGCTGAAAGCTTCTGGTAGTCGAGGCTGTTGAAGGTGTTGTTCATAAAGTGCTGGAGCATATACATCTTGTCGTATGGGTGGTCGCCCGTCAGCAGGTAGACCTCGCGGAATATCTTGAACGAGTTTATCAGCGAGAGTATCAGTACGAACAATATGGTAGGCGAGAGGTATCTCAGCTTGATGTGGAAGAACTGGTATATCCTTCCCGCGCCCTCGAGCTCCGCTACCTCGAGGATATCCCGCGGTACTGCCGCGAGCGCCGACATAAACAGTATCATATTGTAGCCGATGTTCTTCCACAGGAACATCACGATGATGATGAGCTGTCCGTGGCTGGACTTCATCCAGTCAACGCCCTCAACGCCGAAGAGGTCGAGTATCTGATTTATCGTGCCGTGGTTGTGGAAGAGTACCTGCCACACCAGTACGACCGACGCCGTCGGTACCATTATCGGGCTGAGGAAGAAAGTGCGTATCACGCTCTTGTAGGGGATATTGCGTTCGAGCAGAGTCGCCAGCCACAGTGATATCACGAGTACCAGCGGTACGGATATCAGCGAGAAGGTCGAGGTGTTGAGCGCCGCGCGTCGGAAAGCCGCCGCCTGAAAGAGGCGCCTGAAGTTCTCCAGCCCCACGAACTGTCCAGATATGGGGTTATTTATCACGGAATAGTAGATAACTATGCAGAACGGTATCAGGAAGAATATGAGCACTCCCGCAAGGCTTGGCAGTACGCACACGTTGCTGAAAATGCGCTCGCCTCTCCTGCCGCACTGGCTGTTTGGTTTCTTCATCGTATCACTATCCTTTGTTGAAATTTCTCTTGTTCTTTTTCTCCGTAAGAAGTGCTTTTATATATAAGTGACTTTCGGAGGCAAAAAAGTTGATGTTTTCAGAAATTTTTATCTTTTAACATTTGCAAACACATTCTTTACGTATATTATGATACAACGTTAACAATAAAGTGTCAATGCTTTTTGCAAATATTTTGCATTTCTTTTCCCGATTTTTCGCATTTTTTACTTCTGAGCCCACATCCGCTCCGATATCATTTCTTACCGCTCGGGCAATCCGAAAACGTGCGGGCGCTTTGTTAACCTTGGTTAACGGAAGAGGGCGGTCAGCTTCTGGAATTGTACTAATGATGATAGTACAGCTCCTACGGTTAATATGATATCACTTTGACAACCGTTTGTCAATAGCTTTTGCAAATATTTTGCAGTTTCCGAACAAGTGCGCAAAATCTGACGGATTCGCGATTTTTTGGTCAGTCCTCTGCCTGTCGGGACGATTGTTTTTACGCTCAAAAGCCGCTTTATGAGCCTGAGTTTTTTGTGCACTTTGACTTTTTTGGGCGCGCGCTATTGACTTCTTTTTTTCACCGTGGTATAATATCATCTGTTGAAACTCTGTACGCGGGTGTAGTTCAATGGTAGAATGTCAGCCTTCCAAGCTGAACACGTGGGTTCGATTCCCATCACCCGCTCCAGCACGGTGTCCGTGCAGCCGATTCGCGTCGCCGCTCGCAAAGCTCGCTTACAAGTACGAAACGGAAGCTTGCTCCCGCGGATGATACAATGTGAGCTCGGCACTATTATACTATTAATGTTTATGCGCCTTTAACTCAGCTGGATAGAGTAACTGCCTTCTAAGCAGTAAGCCGCTGGTTCGAATCCAGCAAGGCGCGCCAACGCCGAGCGGGCGTGCGCAGTTCGCGAGGTCACTCGCAAGCTCGTTTACACGTACGAAACGGTGATTTGCTCCCGCGTACGATAGCTTCTACGGAGCGTGAGCGATGTACGGCGGTGTCCGTGCAGCCGATTCGCGGGGTCGCTCGCAAAGCTCGCTTAATCTGCGTGGAACAGTAGTTTGTTCTCGCGGACGATAGCAATGCCGAATATGGCAACAACTTAATATTGATGGTGGGTGTAGCTTAGCTGGTTAAAGCGTCGGATTGTGGTCCCGAAGATCGTGGGTTCGAATCCCATCTCCCACCCCAGGCGGCGTGTCGCCGCTTCCGATTCGCGCTCCACTTAATTGTGGAGCGTTAGTTTTTATCCGCGCCTCACACCTAAAAAACGTTACGTGTCTGCTTCGAGCGGGCGCACGCAGTTCGCGGTTCAGTTGTTCTGAGCCGCGATTTTTTTCCTGAAGCCGCGGCGTGACTCAGCGCTGATAATAATTGGCACTTCGGTTGAAATACGTGCTGAAAAATGGTATAATAGCCATAATAAAGCTCGGAATAAAAGGAGGTGCAAAATGAAACGCGAATTGGGAATAGCACGCTGCGGACTTGCCTGCTGCCTGTGCTCGGAAAATGTGAAGTGCAGGGGCTGCGGGCAGGACGGCTTCCTCGAGCTGGACTGGTGCAAGGACGCGGAGTGGTGCGAAAACAGGAAGTGCTGCATAGAAAAGGGGATAGTGAGCTGCTGCGAGTGTACGGACAGCGATTGCAGGAAGGGGCTGTTCGGCGACAAGATAAAGGCGCTGGCGTTCACGGAATTTGCCCGCAGATACGGCGTCGGGGAGCTCCTCGACTGCCTTGAGCGCAACGAGAAGGCGGGGATAGTATACCACCGCGAGGGCATTATCGGCGACTACGACGACTTCGACGACGTCGGTGAGCTGATAGACTTTATCAGGAGCGGGAAAAGGCAATGAACATAACAGTGATGAGAGCGACCGAAACGTGGCAGCAGGCTGGTGCGTACTATGTCCGCATACAGGGAATGGCGAAGCAGCACAATATCACCCTGCGCCGCGAGTTCGACGGGCACGATACGCCAGACACGAAGTACATAGTCCTGCTCGACGGCGATTTCCCTGTTGCGACGGCGCGTTTCTATCCGATAGACGCCGCTTCTGCGATGATAGGGCGGGTAGTCGTGCTGCCCGAATACCGCGGGAAGGGTCTGGGGGAGCAGGTCGTGGAGGAAGCCGAGAAATGGCTCCGCGAGCTCGGTTACAGCGTCGCCGTGGTCGAGAGCCGCGACACCGCTACGGGCTTCTACGGGAAGCTCGGCTATGCGGTCACGGACAGCAGTATCATCCATGGCGACACCTTCGACTGCATAAGAATGGAAAAGGCACTGTAATACTTCAACGGTAAGTCCTCACGGTCACGGCTGTGAGGGCTTTTCTTGACTAACAGCACCGTTTTGTGATAAAATGGGAGAAGGTATCCATATGCCTGCACAGGATGAAATTGAGACGGAGTGATATAATGGCTCAGAAAAAGAAAAAGACTTCACCGATTGCCGAGCTCCCGCGGTATCGCGTCATATTCACGGGCGTGATAATGTGCGCGGTCATGCTCGGCGTATTCGCGGTGAGGCTCCATATAGAGACGCTGACGGGGCGCTCGCTCGGGATATTTGCCCACACGGACGGTATGTACGCGGACTGGTTCCTCTATTGCAAGGAGATATTCTACCTCGTCATCGCCTGCGCGATATGCCTGTACGCCGCAGGAGAGCGCGTTTTTCCCGACAAGCCCTACCGTGACGGACGTCTGCACAGCAGGCGGGTGATACTGCCCGTCGCGTGTGCGGGAGCATATCTGCTGTTTGCGGCTTTTTCGTCACTGTTTTCGCAGAACAAGGAGGTCGTGCTGTTCGGCGTCTGCACCGAATTCGAGGGACTTGCCGCCGTGTTCTCCTATTGCGTGATATTCCTTTTCGGCTTCATATTCATAAACGGCAAAAAGCTGACGAAGCTCTTCCGCCGCGCTCTTATCGGACTTGCGGCGGTATCGGCAGTGCTCGCGGTGTTTGAGTACGCGGTGAAGCCGCTTATGGAGCTGCCGTTTATGAAGTACCTGATAGCGCCCGCGGAGTACCGCGCGGCGGCGGAGACGCTCGCGATAGCGAACGACTACCGCGAATCGGTGCTGACCTTTCACAACTCCAACTATACGGGCGAATTCTTCGCGCTGATATTCCCCGTTTCGGTATACGCGGTATTCGCGGCAAAGAAGGTTTATTCGCGCATAGCTGCGGGAGCCCTCGCGGCGGCAGTATTCGCTGCCTGCATTATGACCAACGCGACGGCAGCATTTTACGTGGCGGCGGCGGAGCTCGTCTGCCTGCTCGCATACTTCATCGCGAAGAAGGTGCTCCCGATAAAGCAGCTGCTCATAGCCGCGGCAGCCTTCGCAGTCCTCGCGGTATGCATCGACCTCTGCACGGGCAGGGACTTCTCGACCAACATCATCAAGAGCATCACCAACGCGGGCACCTACTCCTCGGACGGTATGATATACACGCTCGAGAGTGCGGAGATACGCGGCAGGGAGCTCCACATCGCGGCGGAAGGCTCGGGCTACACGATAAAGCCGCCGTATGAGACGGGCGAAACGCTCGCGGCGGTGTCGGACGCGGGCGAGACTTACACAGCGGACAGCTCCGACCGCACGCGCCTGCTCATATACGATGAGGCTCGCAGCGCCTACATCAACATCGTCCTTGTCGAGGGCATAATGTACGTTGACCTCGGCTATGACAGCTCGCTCGACTTCGCGGTCACGACGGACGGCTTGAAGCTCATCGCACAGAACCGCTCGCTCCTCGGCGAGATACCGGCAGCTCCGATGGCGGGCAGCTCCCTCACGCGCTGGTACGGTTTGGCTACGGGACGCGGCTACATATGGGTGAATTCGCTGCCGATACTGAAGGAGTGCCTCATCATCGGAAAGGGCTCGGGCAATTTCCCGTTCTCCTTCGTGCAGAACGACGTTGTCGGGCTGAGCAACACCGACGGAACCTACCACCTCGTGGTTGACAAGCCGCACAGCCGCTACATACAGATAGCCGTCACCTGCGGCATACCCGCTCTCATCGCGCTGCTGGTTCTGTTCGGGGCGTTCCTGTACAGCGGCGGAGCTGCGGCTCTCAGCTGGGACAAGGCGGCTCTCCTCGGCGACAGGGACAAGCTTTTCTTCGTCTGCCTGTGCGCGGGCATAGTCGGCTTCCTTGTGGAAGGACTTGTCAACGACGGCACGATAACGGTCGAGCCGCTTTTCTGGCTCATATTCGGAGCGGCATACGGTATGCTCCCCGACAGAAAGAAGGAAACTGCAAATGCGTAAATATATCGCGGCGCTGACAGCGGCGGCAATGTGCTTACCGCTGACAGCCTGCTCGGAAAAGGGGAGCGCTCCGCACACATATGCCTCCCCGACGGTCATAGCCGCCGACGGCAGCACATATGAGCTCCCGATAAGTCAGCTCTACACCGTCAGCTATGACGAGCTCGACGCGGACAAGCTAACCGCTGTCTGCAAGGCGGCGGGCGTGAGCTTCACGCACGGGAATGCGGACAGTATCTGCTTCGGCGAGAATGTATTCGGCATAGGGCTTGCGTCGGTGGTATACTTCGGGAAGTATGCGGCGAGCCTCAGTGACAGCGAGTGGCAGAGGCTCGCCGATATAGCGGCTTCTCCCGAGAGCTGCGCCTCCGCACTGACGGGCGGGCAGGCTCCCGACGGGATAAGCCCGCAGGCGATGTACGCCTCGCGCGTGCCCGAAAATGCCTACTTCGACGCTATGGTCGAGGAGATAGTCCGCGATATGACGGCTCAGAGCGGCTGCACCCGCAGCGAGGCGTTCGGGCTGCTCTACTCCGACGGTGTGACGATAGAGACGCCTCTCCTGCCGTCGATGCAGGACGCGGTGGACGAGGTCTACGCCGACCCGCAGAGCTTTTCCGAGCTGATGACGGCTTTCCCGCAGTCGGCGTGCGCGGTAACGGATATGGACGGGAATGTCATAGCGCTCGCGGCGGGAAATCACGGCAACCGCGCCTATAACCGCGCCTACCGCACGCTCCACCCGATAGGCTCGTCGATAAAGCCGCTGTCGGTGTATACTCCCGCCCTCACCCGAGGACTTATCAGCTTCTCGTCGGCAGTTTCCGACGAGCCGACGATGAATGAGGGCACTCCGCAGGCGTGGCCGCGCAATTACAACCGCATATACGACGGCGACATCACCGTGACCTATGCTCTGCGGCAGTCGAAGAACACTGTTGCGGTAAGGCTCGCGATGGCGCTCGGCGGCGACGCGTGCCTGAGCTTTATGCGCGACGGGCTCGGCTTCACCACCCTCACGGACAGGGACGCCGACATCCCCGCAATGGCGCTCGGCTACCTTGACAGGGGCGTGTCAGTGACGGAGCTTGCCGCGGCGTACAGCATATTCGGCAGGCAGGGGACATACTCCGCGCCGCGCTTCTATACGCGCGTGACCGACAGCAGCGGCAAGGTGCTCGCGGAATGTGAGCGCGAGGAGAAGCAGGCGATATCCTCCGCAGATGCGTGGATAATGAACCGCCTGCTGTACTACAACATCTGCAAGGACGACGGCATCGCTATGGCGGCACGCCTCGACGACGGCAGCGAGGTCATCGGCAAGACGGGCACTGTCGATAACGACAGCGGCAGCGACACCGACAGGCTTTTCGTGGGACTTACCCCCGAATACTGCGCGGCGGTGTGGATAGGCTACGACGACGGTAACTCCGTAATCGACCGCACGGAGTACAAGCTCCCCGCAAGCGTATGGAAGGCGGTAATGGAGCGTGCGGACAGGGCGGTCTTAGCCTTCACGCCCGACAAGGACGTAGTGACCGCCGAATACTGCACCGTGAGCGGCGGGCTCGCGGGTGAGGGCTGTCCCGACACCGAGACAGGCTACTACCGCGCAGGAGAGCTTCCTGCTCAATGTATGATACACAGCTGAGCTTAGGCTCAGCTGTTTTAGTTGTGAATGATGTGTAAAAATTCCGAATACCGTTGACTTTTGTTTGTGAGTATGGTACAATTACCATATGATACCATTGAAAGGCTGTAGGTGTTATGGATAAAAGTATAATTCTGGACGAGCTGAGGCGCAAAAACGAGATACTCCCCAATGAATTCGACGGAACTTACCGCTCGGTGCGCAAGGCGGTGGAATACTATTCAAAGCTGAAAAGGATAACCGTTATCGACCGCAGCGACCTCGACCTCCTGTACTACCTCTCGCTCGGCGTGTGGATAAGCGACAAGGAGGAGTGGAAGCCGCTCATTCAGAAGAGCCACCTTCTGCACAACGACAAGTTCCTGCTCGATACCACTGTTGAGAGGGTGTGGAGCAAGGACTCGAAAAAGCTGTTCGGGCACGCTGTCAGCAAGCAGGAGCTCGGCTTCCTGACGTCGCCGTTTTCCTACGAGAAGCGTCCCGCCGACATAGCTCCCGAATCCATACAGTTTTTCTTCAGGCTGTGCATCAACATCTCGGGGCTTGAGATAGACGAGAAGCTGTTCGATACCGTTCAGCAGATGCTCGGCGCGGAGAAGAGCGGGCGTGATCTGCCCGTGTTTATGCTGTCGAGGATACTTCATTGTCTGAAGCCGTTCACCTTCCCGATTCTCGGCGAGAGCCTCACCGACTCGCTCGTGTTCAGAGCCGTCGGCTTGGAGCTCGACAACACAGGCGACCTGAAGCAGTACATCTACAATTGCCGCAGGATACTCGACTTCCGCAACGCCAGCTTCAAATTCAAGAATATGCGCGTTTTCGACGTGATGTCGTGGGAGCTCCTGAACGCGAAAAACAAGCCTGCCGTACAGGAGGAGGCTGCTCCGTCGGAAGCACCGCAGCCTCAGCAGCAGTTTAAGAAGTTCGAGGCACCGCTGAATCAGATACTGTACGGACCTCCCGGCACGGGCAAGACCTACAACGTCGTGAAGTATGCGGTCGAGCTCATCGAGCGCAGAAAGATACCCGCAGGCGAGAGCTACGGCGCGATAAGGGCGAGATTCGACGAGTATACCAACTCGGGACAGATAAGGTTCACGACCTTCCACCAGTCGCTGAGCTACGAGGAATTCGTCGAGGGCATACGCCCCGTTGTCGTTGACAAGTACGGCAACGACACCAACATCGCCCACGCCGATACTACGGTCATCTACCGCCCGTACAACGGCGTATTCAAGGTGCTCTGCGAGAAGGCGGCGAAGAGCCCGAATATGAACTTTGTAGCTGTTATCGACGAGATAAACCGCGGCAACATCTCGCGCATATTCGGCGAGCTCATCACGCTTATCGAGAGCTCGAAGCGCGGGACTTCCGTGATCCTGCCGTACTCGCAGACCGAATTTTCCGTGCCGCCGAACCTCTATATCCTCGGCACGATGAACACCGCCGACCGCTCGATAGCTATGCTCGATACGGCGCTGAGAAGGCGTTTCGACTTCATCGAGATGATGCCTCAGCCGAAGCTCCTCGGCAGCTGCGAGGGCGTTGACCTCTGCGAGCTCCTTACCGCGCTGAATGAGCGCATCGAATACTACTACGACCGCGAGCACGCTATCGGTCACGCTTACTTTATGGACAGCAACGGCTGCATACGGACGCTTGCGGAGCTGAGGAACGTCTTCTCCACGAAGATAATCCCGCTTCTGCAGGAGTATTTCTTCGACGACTACGAGAGGATAAGGCTCATTCTCAACGACGACAACGTCTTCATCGAGTGCGTTGCTCCGAGGTACGTCAAGCAGTTCGATTCGGGACAGAAGCTTTACCGTCTCGGCGACCCGAGAAAATGGAACAAGGAGCACTTTATCAATATCTACAGTGATATTTCCTGACGAACGGAGAATAAAATGTATACCCGATATATCTGCGTTTCCGCGAATGAGACTATCGCGGAGCTCACGCGCGAGGGCGGCTTCCCGCTTATGCTCGGCGAGTTTGCCGAGGTCTGCGCGGCTGACGGCAGAGGAGCCGTAGCTGTCCGCGAAAGGGACGGCAGGAAGCTTTTTACGGCGGGCTCTTACTGCGGGTTCGCCTGCTTTGCCGACGGGACGCTGCTCGAGATACTCCCGCCCGCCGAGGACAGAGCAGCCGCGAAAAAAGCGCTCTGTGCCGAGTTTTGCAGGCGCTGCGGAGCTCAGCTCAGCCCCTCAGCCTTCGACCCCGATATGAGCTTTATGGAGTTCTTCATCTCCGTTTTCGCGGGCGAGACTGTGAAGATAATCAAGAGCGGCGTGCTCTCGACCTACACCAGCCGCGAGGAGAATATGAACACCGTCCACGGAACTATCCTCTTCTCCGAGAATATCCGCCGCAACCTCGTCCACCGCGAGCGTATCTACGTGCGGCACGACGTTTTCACTCCCGACCGCGCCGAGAACCGCATAATAAAGGCGGCAGCTGCTCAGCTGATAAAGCTTACCGCGAGCTCCCACAGCTCGCACCTGCTTATGGAGGCGCTGTCGTACCTCGACGAGGTGAAGGCGCCGTCCGATATCACCGCCGAGTTCGGCAAGTGCGTAAATACGCGCAATACCAAGAAATACAGCGTCGTACTCAATATCTGCCGTATGCTCTTCGACAGGAACGCGGGCACGGCTTTCACGGGAAAGTTCGTACAGTGTGCGCAGCTTTATGAACTGCCGACGGAGACTGAATAATACAAAACAGGAGGACTCTTTCTAAAAAGAGTCCTCCTGTTTATATCACCGTTATGATTCCTTCTTTTTGCGTCCGACGAGGAAGGTGAGCAGGGTTATCGGCACAGCGAAGATGATCGCGTAGAGTATCACGCTCTTGATGAAGCAGTAGTCGAGCGCGGTGACCATAGCGTAATCGCCGCTGACCTCATAGCTTTTCTGTACCATATGCCCTAAGCCGTAGCTTGTCTTTGAGTATTCGGCATTGCCGTTGAAGCTGACCTTCTCCGCGAGCTTTTCCGCCTCGCGGTCGGAGCGCCTCTCGCCGAGGTGCACGACCTCCATTTCCTTGCAGAAGGTGCAGATGTCGTTATCCTCGTCCGATTCGTTTCCGTTGTGGACGTATATATTGTCGGCGTTGATGACAGAGCCCTCGCACGGGCAGCTGAACGTCCCGAGAGCATTGCCGCCCTCGTCGTACACGGTGAGCTCCGCGGGCGATATCAGGAAGTCGCTTATGCTGTAGGAATTGACCTTTATCACAGCATTCGGCGTATTTTTCAGGAGGTCGTACACGTCCTCTGCGCAGTCGTTTTTGCAGAAGTCGTCAACGCATATCAGACCGACGACGCTTCTGATGTACAGCGATTTATCGTCCTTCTTTTCATAGACAGCCTCATAGCTTCCGCGCGAGAACGGCGCAGAGCCGTCCGCTTCGAGGAAGATGACGGACTGGTCTATCGTGTCGTTCATAAATACGAAGGTGCTGAAGAAGCTCATACCGTTCATAATGCGCGTATCGTCGAGGAGCGCACGGACAGCGAGCCCCGCAAGCCCGTTGGTCTTGTTCTTTTCATCGGGCTCCCTCAGAGTGGGGTGGAGCATCGTATCGCCTTTTTTTGAATAGCCCGTCATCGAGGCGGAGAGCGCACTGCCGAGGAAGGTACCCACGACCACAGTCCCGACGAGGTTCACGCAGAAAATGGTCACTGCCATAATGACAGCCCAGATAACAAATCTCTTCACTAATTTCATATACTTACCCTCTTCTTTGGTATAGTTCAGCTCTTTGCCGCGAGCAGAGAGCATTTTGTCCCTTTTTCGGGATCTATGGTAATATTATACTTCATTTCCGCAAAAAAAGCAACTATTATACAAAAAGCCGCAGGGGAGCAGATTCCTCCTGCGGCTTTTCGTTATCGGATTTAAACAGGCTCCTTAGTCTTTTCGTCAAGGAAAGCGGATATGCTGTCGGTACCGCCCGTTGAGAGATACGAGTAGTACGCGAGCATAATTGAAGCGTCCTTGGAATCGACCTTGCTGTCCTTGTTGACGTCGGCAGCCGCCTTCTGCGCCGCTGTGAGCGCTGATTCGCCGCCCGTCGAGAGCTTCGCGTACTCCACGAGCACGAAGGAAGCGTCCTTGGCGTCGATAGTGCCGTCGCCTGTCGGGTCGCCGAACGAAGCAGTCTCCTGCCTGTCGAGCTCGGATACCACGCCTTCATTTCCTACAAGGTTGAGCGTATCCTCGCTGAAGCCGTACCTTAAGGTGATATCGCTGCCGTCCTCGACCTCCTCGTGTAAAGTGAGGACATCGCCTTCTGTCGTCCACGTGAACGGAACGGAATAATTGTTGGGATTGTTTTCCTTCCACGTGTAGAAGCCCGTGCCGTCGCTGTTGAAGCAGTAGTCCATAGGACCGTTCACATTCGAGAGCTTAGCCTCTTTTTCTGTCCATGTGCCGATCAGTCTGTCCTTTTCCGTTGCATACGGGAACTTGGACTTATCCTTGGTGTAGTAGTCTTTGGTGCCGTTGGTCTCGTGTACCAGCTCGCCGTCGATGTAGGTGTGGGTGAACTCGTGCTTTATGCCGTCAGATTCGGTCTTAAGCGTGAGCTCGTTGCCGCTCATCGACCATGTACCGACTGATTCGGATATCTGACCGCCTCCGAGAGACAGGTGCATTATCTCCTTATAGGTGAAGTCACTGTTCAGTATAAGCTGTGTAGCCGTATCGGCAACAGCAACGGTAGTCATTTTGTCCTCGTTGCCGTGCTTGTAGAAATACCATGTTCCGACTACATCTGTATCATCGACTGCGGTAGTTGTAGCAGAAGCTGTTGCAGTCGAGGTCTCTGTAGCTGTTGTGGTTGCAGCAGTTGTTGTCGACGCAGCAGTCGAAGTTGTAGTTGTAGGCTCTGCTGTAGTAGTGGAAGTAGTTATAGTAGTTGTGGTAGTAGTTGTAGTAGTTGTTGTCGTAGTTGTAGTTGTTGTTGTTGTTGTTGTCGTAGTTGTAGCCGTCTCCTGCGCCTTGTCGTAGTCGTCGAGGAGCTCGAAGGTGAGGTTATTCTCGCTTGCGTAGGTCTCGGCAGTCGAGCCCTTCCTGCCGACGATTATAGTATCGGAAACGCCGCTTATCTCGCAGTTCTCATTTCTGAACACTATCCTCTCGCACTTAGCGCCGCAGCCGCCGTTGACGCCCTTGACGTAATTTCCTGTGGGCTCATAGGACCATGTCTCGTAGTTGTACTTGTACTCGGGGCTGAGGTGACCCGCATACTGGTTCATAGTCTCGGGGAGGTCGAGCACATTGAGGTTACACTTTGAGAGCTCGCCCCAGTCCATATCCTTTACCTTGCTGGGGACCTTTATCTCCTCGAGCGAGGTGCAGCCCTCGAAGGCGCCGCCCCACCAGTAGTTGCCGTAGATATTCTCGACAGTTTCGGGGATATCGACGTGTTTGATGTAGGTATTGCCCGCGAAGGCGCTTGCCGCGATGAGCTCAACGCCGTCGGGGATAGTGTAAGAGCTGTCGGTCTTCGACTGCGGATAGAACTTGAGCGTTTTCATATCCTTGCTGAAGAGGACGCCGTCCACGGACGCATAGACCTTGTTGTCGGGGTCAACATTTACCGCGGAAATGCTCTTCTGGTCGAGCACATACGAGCCTATCTCCTCGACAGATGCGGGGATATTGAGCTCGCTTATCGCGCCCTCGCAAACGAAGAACCACGGTATCTGCTTGGTGCCGTCCTTGATGGTGACCTCTGCGGGAGTATCCGAGCCCTTATAAGCTACGGCAGTCGTGCCGCTGTAGAGCACGCCGTCGGTAGTCTCCTTGTACCATTTCGTCGTATCTATCCACGATTTATCGAAGTAGCTGAGGCAGCCGTTCAGCTCGATGTTCTCGAGGGAGTCGCAGCCTATGAAGCCCGCAAACTGCCTGTCGAGGTCAGTGCCCTTGCCGAGCTTTACGGATGTGACCTTTTTGCAGTTCTCGAAGGCAAGACCGCATACCGTGATGCTGATATCGTCGTCGGTGGTGAACTCGCCCTCATAGCCCTCGGGGAGCGCGATGAGATCCTTCTGTTCGACTTCATCGTACAGGTAACGTCCCTCTTCCTCGTCGTAGCCGATATATTTATTCCATGTGTACTGTCTGCCGAGAGCGCCGCCGACCGAGAAGTAATAGGGGTTGTCCTTATCGACGTTGAAGGCAGTCAGCGAAGGCATATCCGAGCAGAAGTATTTGTCCATATATGTAAGGCTTGCGGGGATATTGAGTACAGTGATGTCGGGGTTGCCTCTGAACACCGCGCTCATCGACTCGATACCGTCGGGTATCGTGACCTCGCCCGTAAGGTGCTTGAGCACCTTTATCGCCTTGCTGTGCGGAACGTATTTGTCCTGCTCGCTGTCATAGCGGTAATCGCCCTCCTTGTTGATGAGGAAATCGCCGCTCACCTCGAAGAGCTCGCTGCCCTCCTTGGTCTTGATGCCGCAGGTATCGGGGATATTGATAGTCTCGAAGTAGCTGAGATACTTCGGCAGCGTAATAGATGTGACCTTTTCCTTCCACGCCGAGCCGTGTATATCGAGCGTCTCGACATTTGCGCCGTCTATCTCGTCGGGGATAACGACATCGCCCTTGACGGAGTCGTCGAAGCCGATTATCGTGGCACAGATGACGTCCTTGGTTATTTTGTTGTTGTTTTCGTCGTACTTGTAGTTGCCCTCTTCATCGTATTCGTAGCGGGTAAATGTATCGGTATAGTACTTCAAGCCGTTATAGGTCTTGTACTTGGAATGTGTCTCGGAGAAGATGATATCGACTCTTCTTGAAATACCAATCCCCGTGAAATCGTCGGGTATCGTAATGGAGCTGAGCACGCTCATATCGGCATTCCAGCCGATCTCGGTAACGGGCAGACCGTCTATCTCGGCGGGCATAACGTAGTTCTTGGGAGCGTCGCTGTTGATATGCTCTATCTCCAGCGTTGTCTGCTCGACGTACTCGTATGAGCCGTCGTCCTTATCCTTACGGACGCTGCGTGTATTCTTTGAATACACCACGCCGTCCTTGAGGATGAAGCTTTCATTGCCCTCGGGGATGATGATGTCAACATCGGAGGGAACGTAGTCCAGACCGCCATTGAACGCCTTTGTTACCGTAATAGACCTTACCCTGCTGAGGTCGGCATAGCGGAAGTCCCACTCGAACTTCTTGACGGGCAGACCGTCTATCTCCTCGGGAAGAACGATATCGCCCGCAGCCTCGCCCTCGAAGCCTGAGATCTCGGCGCAGTACACGCTCACGTTTGAGGTCGTGCCGTCGTCGTTCTCAACGGTCTTAGAGCCGTCGTAGCCCCTGTAGTAGGTGAACGCCGTGGGCTGCACCGTGACAACGCTTTCCTCTGCCGCGAATACTCTGTATGCACACTCCTGCACAAGAGAGGTCGGCGTGAAAGCGCCGACGGCTGCCATCGCGGTACCGACAGCCAGTAATTTTCTCCAATCCATCAAACATACCTCCTAAAAATGGATATAATAATTATATCACACCATATATAAATTATCAAGTGGTGCGAAGAATTAAAACATTTCAGCGACAAAACGCCCGCCCTGCGGAGACGAGACAGCCACTCTTTGGCATGCTTGCACAAAAACCGCTCGTTAAAACTGTGCAGCCATACAAATTTGAAAATTGTTTTTTCAATAATCAATGGTTTTCCGTTGAAAAAGTGCCTTTTCCGCACCCCTTACAGAGGGGCAAAGCGCTCCTCGGTGCGGATACGCTCAGAAAGGAGTATATTTTGAACTGGATAAGCAATGAAAGATTTGTCAGCTTCAGAAACGGCAGAATGGTAGTTCTTGCGGAGATAATGGCAGATACCGCGGGCGACCTCCCCGATGCGGAAGACATTACGGGCAGGATACTTGCCAGGGGCTCGACAGCACTCGACATCAACACGGGAGACCGCTACTGCCTCAACAGCTCGGGGCTGTGGAAGAAGCAGAATTCGGCGAGCTCTCTCGGAACATCGACGTCAGCGATAATTTCCTGCACCTCGGCAGGAGCTCCTGTCGTCGGCGATCTCACGGAACAGGAGGAAGAATAAATGGCAATAGTAAGATTTCAGCGGGCGAGCGGCACAGCCGACCTGTCAGCCTTCTTGGACTGGTTGAATGCTCACAAGGAGGGCACCTTCCTTGAAGACCTCACCCTGACGAACACAACGACCACCCAGACGAATGATACGCTCACGATAACGGATACCGATTCCTCGGCACAGATAATCTCGCGCACAGCAAGCAACGCGGTGGTATTCAGGTATGTGGGCGGTACCGTCGAGCACGAGATAAAGACTTCTATCTCATCCGGCTCTAACGCATATGTAGTCGGAGCCCTGCTTTGCAGCAAGGGACTTCTTATCCACATCTACGGCAACTACAATACCGAGAAAGCCAATGACTACTACGGCATATGCCTCACTGTTGACAGCAGCGGAAAGCTTGCGGCAGTGCTGTCCACATCGGCTGCCACGAGCTCATCATCGCAGATATCGGTGTGGAACACGTGTGCAGCGGGCTCGACGTCTGTGGCGCAGCGTGAATGTCGTCCGTTCTACGGCTCGAGCCTCACGTCGCTCGCACAGATATCGGCGCAGGGCATAGACAACACCCTCGTTCTGCCCTATGCGTTTGCGGCTATATCGACGCAGCTCAACGCCGAGGCGCTCAATTCCGTCCTCATTGACGGAGCTCCCTTCATAACCAACGGCGCGTGGTATATCAGGGACGCAGACGATTGATAAGAAAAAGCCGCACATAAGTGCGGCTACATAGTGAGGTCACTCTTCACTAAAGAGGCGCGGTAAAGACCTCTTTACCGCGCCTTGCTTATCAATATGCCTTGCCCCAGTATACCATATGCTTGGCGGGCTTGCCGCAGCATACGCACACGTCGGAGAGGTGCTCCTGCTCGAAGGGGATACAGCGCGAGCCGACGCCCGTCTGCTCCTTCACGGAGTCCTCGCAGGCTTCCTCGCCGCACCACATAGCCTTGATGAAGCCGTCGCCCTGCTCGAGAGCCTTGTTTATCTCGTCGATAGTCGTGCAGGCGTAGGTGCGCCTTACCTGATTATCGAGAGCCTTCTGATACATTCCGTCGTGAGCCTCTCTGAGCTTCTGCTCGGTGGCAGTTTCAAGGTCAGCGAGAGCTACAGTTGCCTTCTCGCCGTTCCAGCGGGAAGCGATAACGCAGTTGCCCTCCTCGATGTCGCGCGGACCTATCTCCACACGGAGCGGCACGCCCTTCATCTCGTACTCCGCGAACTTCCAGCCCGGCGAGTTCTCGCTGTCGTCGAGCTTCACGCGCAGACCGAGCTTAGCAAGTCTGTCCTTGAGCTCGTTTGCCTTTTCGAGAACGCCCTCCTTGTGCTGGGCAACGGGTATGATGACTACCTGTATCGGAGCAACAGCAGGCGGGAGCACAAGACCGTTGTCGTCGCCGTGAGTCATAATTACAGCGCCGATGAGACGAGTTGTAACGCCCCAGCTTGTCTGGTGCGGGAACACGCGCTTGTTTTCCTTGTCGGTGTATTCGATGTCGAAGGCTTTAGCGAAGCCGTCGCCGAAGTAGTGGGAGGTACCTGCCTGAAGCGCCTTGCCGTCGTGCATAAGAGCCTCGATAGCGTAGGTGGAGACAGCTCCCGCGAACTTGTCGCTCTCGGTCTTCTTGCCCTTTACTACGGGCATTGCGAGGGCGTCAGCGCAGAAGTCGGCATACACGTTGAGCATACGCTCCGTCTCCTCGATCGCCTCCTCGGCAGTAGCGTGGATAGTGTGCCCCTCCTGCCACAGAAACTCTCTCGAACGGAGGAAGGGACGTGTGGTCTTCTCCCAGCGGACAACGCTTACCCACTGGTTGTACAGCTTGGGGAGGTCGCGGTAGGAGTGAACGATATTAGCGTAGTGCTCGCAGAAGAGCGTCTCGGATGTCGGGCGCACGCAGAGCCTGTCCTCGAGCTTTTCGCTTCCGCCGTGAGTTACCCACGCGACCTCGGGAGCAAAGCCCTCGACGTGGTCCTTCTCCTTCTGGAGCAGGCTCTCGGGGATGAACATAGGCATACATACGTTCTCGTGACCTGTTTCCTTGAACTTGCTGTCGAGTATATGCTGGATATTCTCCCATATAGCGTAGCCGTAGGGACGTATTACCATACAGCCCTTGACGCTGGTGTACTCGATGAGCTCTGCCTTCTTGCAGATGTCGGTGTACCACTGCGCGAAATCCTCGTCCATAGAGGTTATCGCGGTAACAAGCTTTTTATCCTTTGCCATATATAAAGTCCTCTTTTCTGTTATAGTAACATAAGTAAGTATATTATACCATTGAAGTGCGGTTTTGTCAATCGGAGACAGTCATATCCGCATAATTCCTCACGCTATCTGAACTATCATAACTACAAGGAGATATGTGCAGTAAAATGCGCCCAGCATCAGTACGCCTGCGGTTATCTTGCCCGCTACAGTAGCAGGTGAGGCACCGACGCCGTTCTTTATGAGGTTTATGATGACGCACACAAGGGCTATGACATTGTATATGCCTATTATGAGCCAGTATATGCTCATTCTGGTGCTGAGCAGGTCTATGTAGTATGAGCTGTGTACTGCTCTGTAGTCAATACCCGTGAAGGTCTCCCGAACCTTTTTGCTTGTGCTTTTTACGTTGCCCTTTATCCTTATTCCTGTGATATTGGAATAGTCCTCGCTGCTGAAGTTGCTGCCGAAGTCCTTGTCTGCACGTACAAGAACACCGCTCTGCATATCCTCCGACATTACGAGGTAGTAGTATTCGTTTATCAGCGGGATAAAGCTGAGCTTGTGTGAATACTCGAAATTCGGATGAGCTGCACCATAGGCGGGAACTCCGCTGACGCATTTTCCTGATTTCGGACCTGTTGCCAAAGCGTCGCCAAGGGACATTTCACCCTTGAAAAAGCCTGATATCCCCATAAAGAGTCCGAGTGCCGCAAGAAGCGCCAGAAAGATGATCGCAACAACAGGTGACGGCTGTTTTCTGCCGCCTGAAAGATCTGTGAGACTCATAATAATTCTCCTTAGTATAGTATCCGCAGGACATTTTGATTTTGCGGGGTGCGTAACACGCTCTAATGATACCACAATTGCCGAAAAATGTCAACAATTCGGAGCGCCGCCCGCCGATATACCGACAGACCCCATTCAACCGAATGTAGGGACGACCATTGGTCGTCCGCCGATTGATAATCCATTGCGGACGCGCACTGCGCGTCCCTACAAGCAAATTTGTAGGGCGGCGTTTCGCTCGCCCGCCCGAAATGATACCGATGATCAAACGGGCGCACTGCGCGTCCCTACAAAAAATGCTGTGTAGGGGCTGACGCCCACATCAGCCCGACATTATCGGCGGGTCGATGAGGGCATCGACCCCTACAGCCGAAAAAACAGGCGGCTCATAATGAACCGCCTGCAAATAAGCTATTGTGTCAGGTAATCCGTGAGCGATTTCTTACCGCCCGTGGACAGGTACGAATAGTACGCGAGGACAAGCGACGCGTCCTTCGAGTTTATCGTGCCGTCATCATTGATGTCGGCAGCGAGCTTCTGCGACTCGGTCAGCTTGGGAGTAGCACCCGTTGAGTAAGCCGCATACGCCTTGAGTATATCGGTCGCGTCCTTGGAGTTGACAGCGCCGTCGCGGTTGACATCGCCGAGGTCGTAATCCGCGGGCTTGACGGGCTCTGTTGTGGACACGGGAGTGGTCGAGGTCGTGACAGCCGTAGTCACTGTCGAGGAAGCTGTCGTGGTCTCGGAGGTGGTGGGAGTCGGCTTCTCGTTGACGTAGACCTTAACCTGAGTGGTCGTTGACACATAACTGCCGATATGGGCGATGTAGTTGCCGAACTGCACGGTTATATCGCGCTCGCCCGCAAGATTGCTGTTGAAGCCCCAGTAGCTGAACAGCGACGGGTTATCGGCTACGGAGTATGGCTGACCGTTGTTTTCGACTGTCTCATTGCCGTACTCGTCCCACACCGTTACCAGTATCGTGAGTCCCGACAGGTCAAGCTGCTCGCCGAACTCGTAGACGGTCTTGGTCGGGTAGCTTATCACCTGAAGCCGCACGCCGCACTGGGTAGTTGTCGCAGGGCGCGTAGTGGTCGTGGTGGTCGTCGTTGTGGTTGTAGTGGTAGTTGTTGTCGTGGTACGGGTGGTTGAGGTCGTTTCTTCTCTGGTGGTTTGGGTCTCGGTAGCGGTAGTTGTTGTAGTTGTCGTGGTAGTTGTAGTCGTCGTGGTCGTGGTCGTGGTCGATTCCGTCGTAGTCTCGGGAGGGAGCACATACACGGTAAAGGTCTCGCTGTCGGTGAGGAGCTTCATATCCGTGTTGTACTTCTTGTAGGTCACCGTGATGACGTACTCACCCGCAGTGTCGCTGTCAAAGCCTGTTATCTGGAAACGTGAGCTGTAATCCGCCACGGAGTAGGCGTTGCCGTAGTTGTCGGCGCGTTCGTCGCCGTAGCCGTCGATGTACCATGTCTTGACGGAAAGCCCTGATATATCAAGCCTTTCGCCTATGTTGTAGACCGTCTTCGTCGGGTAGCTGACTATCTTGATACGGACGCTCCTGTCGGCGGGGACGGTGGTCGTGGTGGTGACGGGCGGCTGTGTTTCGGGCGGTGCTGTGGTAGTCTCGGGGCGCTCGACAAAGGATATCTTGACCTTCTCGCCGATGATGCTGTCCTTCTCGCGTATGGTGAGGTAAGCCGTGCCCTCGGCAAGAGCGGTTATGTATACCACGCCTCGCGCTTCGCTGTATCTGTAGGATACGTTGTCGGACATATCCGTAACGTACACGCCCGAGCACTCATATGTGTCGGAGTTGTACACGTATATCGCACGCTTTTCGCCGACATACAGCGGGGAATCGTCATAGTCGAGGAGCGTGTAGCTGTCCTGCTTTGCCGTGGTCGTCGTGGGCTGGGTCGTTGCAGTCGTCGTGGTGGTAGTGGTGGTGGTTTCGGTAGTGGTAGTGGTAGTGGTCGTCTCGGTCGTTGTGGTAGTGGTGGTAGTCTCGGTGGTGGTCGTCGTGGTCTCCGTCGTTGTCGTCGTGATGTCGGGCGCCTCGCCGAGCGACTGGAAGGTGTAGCCGTACCTGTTCGCGAAGGTCTGCGCGGTCGAGCCCGAATAGCCCTTTATCGTGCCGTTGTACGAGTAGTCGCTGGTGTAGCAGTTGCATATCGTGTAGTTGTTGCCCGCGATGCTGCACTTCGGGTTCATAATGGTGACGGATTCGAGCGGGGTGGTGTAGAAGAAGCAGTAAAGACCTATACTGCTGCAATTTGCGGGTATGATGATGTTTTCAAGCCCTGTGTTCTGGAAGGCACGCTGTCCTATCGAGGTGAGCGAATCGGGGAGATGTATGCTCTTGAGATAGATGCAGCGGTAGAAGCCGTAATCGGAGATGGTCCTGAAGCCGTCGGGCAGAGTGACCGACGTAACGGCACAGTAGTCGAACGCGTGCGGTGCGATCGCTGTGACGCCCGAAGGAGCAGTGTACGCGCCGTCTCTTGCGGGGGGATAGGCAACGACGGTGGAGAAGTCCTTGGTGTAGAGCACGCCGTCAGAGCTTGCATACTTGGGGTTGGAAGGCGATACGGTTATGCTCGCGAGAGCCGAGAACTTGTCGCCCTCCATATATGCGCCGTCCTTGTAATCGACCGTATTGAGCGCTGTCTCGCCGAGGTTTTCCAGACTCGAAGGAAGGGAGAGAGAGGTCATTTTGTCCTGTCCCTTGAACACGTCGGAAAATATAGTGATAACGGGCAGTCCCTCAATGGTCTCGGGGACGGTGACGGCTCCGCTGAGCGTGCCGTTCGTGCCGCTGATGACCGTGAAATCCGAGTACTTCCTGTAGTTGAAGTTCTCGAAGGTGCCCTGAGTGTACTCATCTGCGGCATAAGCCGTAGCGGGCAGCTTCTCGGTGTGCGCGATGTTGAACGTCAGCGAGCAGAATCCGATGAGCCCCGAAAGAGCGAGTGCGATTAGTTTTTTCATTGATAACACATCCTTATGCTTTGGCGGCTGCATATTCCCCTGTGCAGAGCGCCGTTTACTGGTACGGCTCGTATCTTTCTGCCGTACTGTAAGAATTTTTCCCTATTATATATGATATCACATCCTGTATTATTTTACAAGTGCTATTTTGTGAATTTGCAAAAATTATCACAGCTCTGCGGCTGATAATACTATGAAATGTCCAAACAATTTCATCAGCGGCAGCATATAATATACGGCGGCTGTATAAATCCGTGCTCAAGTGGGATAATATAGGCAGAAAACCAAATATTTTCACAGGAGATAAATGCTATGTCAGTTAAAAGAGGAGAGATATACTACGCAGACCTGAGCCCCGTGGTCGGCTCGGAGCAGGGCGGCATACGACCCGTACTTATAGTCCAGAACGACGTCGGCAACCGCCACAGCCCCACCGTCATCGCGGCGGCTATCACGAGTCAGCGCGACAAGAACCGCCTGCCCACGCATATCGAGGTGCAGGCTGAGAAGTGCGGACTTGCCAAGGACAGCATAGTCCTGCTTGAGCAGGTGCGCACCATAGATAAGAAGCGGCTCAGGGACAAGATGGGCGAGCTCGACCTCAATTCGATGGATAAGGTCAATACTGCTCTCTCGATAAGCTTCGGGCTCGAAATATGACTGCCGACCGCGCGGATTGACAAATCCGCGCGGTCGTGTTATAATAAGATTAATCTTTTACTAAGAAGGGTGAGAAATGGATAACAACGAACACATAAACACGGTTCAGCCCGCTCCTCCGCCGACGGGAGCGCTGCCCTCCGAGACAGCCGCGCGTAAGAGCTTCAAGGGCAAGGTCGAGTATATGGGCGCGGGACTGCTGATATATACCTGTATCTTCTACGGTATGTTCTTTGCAGATATGTTCGCGCATTTCATCTACTACGCGATAAAAACTATGGGCGATCAGGCGGAGTACACGAGGCTCATAAAGGAATACAGCGAAAACCTGCTCGAAAGTGCGGGCGGACTGATAGCGGGCGTTCTCGTCGGTGTCTTGTTCCTGTCGCTGTTTTTCATAAAGGCTCTGCCGCTGAAAAAGATATTCGCTTCGCACAGGAAAATGACCTTCGGCAAGCTCGTAATGCTGGTGTGCGTACTTATGTGCTGTCAGCTGCCGTTCCTTTTCTTTGACGAGGGCGTCGAGTGGCTGCTCAATCAGATAGGCTACTCGCTGCAGCAGGCGATAGAGTCCTCGCAGTCGGGAAGCACTACGATATCTATGTTCATATATGCGAGCTTTCTGGGTCCGATAGCCGAGGAGATAGTCTACCGCGGCTTCGTTATGCATACCTTCGAGAGAGCGGGCTGCGGAAAGTTCTGCGCGATACTCTCGTCGGCGATACTCTTCGGTATCATGCACGCCAATCCCACGCAGTCGATATTCGCTATATACGTAGGCGTGATCTTCGGCTACGCGGCTATGGAGTACGGTCTGATATGGTCGATAGCCCTCCATATCATCAACAACTTCCTGTTCGGCGATGTGATGACCTTCATCGAGAACAAGCTCCCCGAGCCTGCGGGTGATATACTCGGATATTCCGTGCTTGGAGTTATGTTCGCCGCGGGTGTTGCGGTGTTCATCGTCAAGAGGAAGCACGCTTCAGCCTATGTCCGCGAGAACAACCCGCCCGCCAAGCACTACGGCTGGATATTCAGCTGTATCTCCATACTGGCATTCGTCGTTATGAATATAGGCTTCGCCCTGCTCGCATTCCAAGACTACAAGGGATGAATAATAGCCTCCGTCCGTGGGATAATATCCCCGAACGGAGGTTTTTTCTATGGCTGAGTATCTTTCACGGGGAGCGTTTCGGCTCGGTGCTCCCGTCCGCATTGAGAGCCACGCCGCTGTCGTCGGCGATAAGGAGGGGCGGGGACCGCTCGGCAAGTGCTTCGACGAGATAATAAGCGACAGCCACTTCGGGCGCAGCACGTGGGAGCAGGCGGAGAGCCGCTTTCAGCTCGAAGCAGTGAGCCTCGCCGTGAAGAAGGCGGGGCTCGTCAAGGAGGACATCGACTCGGTCTGTGCGGGCGACCTCATCAACCAGTGCACGGGCTCGTCCTACGGGCTGCGGGAGCTCGGTATCCCTTTCCTCGGCATATACGGCGCGTGCTCGACTATGGCGGAGGGTATGCTTGTCTCGTCCGTGCTCGTGGACTGCGGTGTCTCCAAACGCGCCGCCGCCGTCACCTCGTCGCATTTTTCAACGGCGGAAAGGCAGTTCCGTGCGCCGCTCTCATACGGCGGACAGCGCACTCCCACCTCGCAGTGGACGTGTACCGCCTCGGGAGCAGTGGTGCTCTCCCGCGATAAGGGCAGAGCGGCTGTCGTCGGAGGCTGTATCGGGCGCATTGCCGATATGGGCATAAGCGATATCACCAATATGGGCAGCGCGATGGCTCCCGCCGCCGCGACAACTATTTTGCGCTACCTTGAGGCGACGGGGACGGCTCCCGAGGACTATGACTACATCGTCACAGGCGACCTCGGCACCGTCGGCAGCACGCTCGTCAGGGACGTTCTGCAAAAGCAGGGAGTCGATATCACCAAGCAGCACCGCGACTGCGGCGAGCTCATCTTCGACAGCGACAGGCAGGATACCCACTGCGGCGGCTCGGGCTGCGGGTGCAGCGCAAGTGTGCTGTGCGGGCTCTTCCTGCCGATGCTGGAGGAGGGCAGGATAGGGAATATCCTCTTCGCCGCGACGGGTGCGCTGATGTCTACGATGTCGCTGCAGCAGGGGGAGAGTATCCCCGCTATTTCTCACCTCGTCCACATTCAAAGCGTAAAGGAGTAAATATGACCGAAATTATCAGGGCTTTCCTCGTCGGCGGAGCTATCTGCGCCGTGGGACAGCTTCTCATCGACTTCACCAAGCTCACGCCTGCGCGTATCCTCACGGGCTATGTCGTCGCGGGAGTGGCGCTGTCGGCGCTCGGGCTGTACCGTCCGCTCGCCGACTTCGCGGGCGCGGGTGCGTCCGTGCCGCTGACGGGCTTCGGACACGCCCTCGCCGAGGGTATGAAAAAAGCCGTTGACGAGAACGGCTTCGCTGGTGTATTCACGGGCGAGCTCACTGCCGCTGCGGGCGGCATTGCCGCGGCTCTCCTCGCGGGACTGGCGGCTTCGCTCGTTTTCAGGCAGAGGGATAAGGTGTAGGGGTGCCCTTTGGGCGTCCGTAAAATTCGGAATTAGGAAATCGGAATTCGGAATTGTATGTATCGCCTGCGGCGATGATTTGTAGGGACGACCATTGGTCGTCCGCGCGTATATGGAGAAGTTGCGGACGCGCAATGCGCGTCCCTACAGTTCGCTTCAGGTAATTTGTCGTTATGTTCACGGGCGGCGGGACGCCGCCTCCTGCATCGGGACGCCGAGGGCGGCGTCCCCTACATCTTGTAGCCGTAGATTTGGCGGTGTATTGACGGGCGCACGGAATGCGCCCCTACAAATCGTGTCAGGTGGTCGGTCGGTTATTGTGCGGACTGCCAAAGGCAGCCCCTACGATTGGTCGCCGTTAAATTGTCGGTATAATGACGGGACGTCGAGGACGCCGTCCCCTACAAATCGCAGCCGCGGGTGATTCCGTATGGCGCGGGCGGATAATATCCGCCCCTACATAGTAAATCGGTTCGGCACATACAAAAAGCCGCCGTTTTAAAAACGGCGGCTTTCTGCTGTCAGAGTGTATTTTACTTTCCTGTAAGTCGTTTGATGATGTAACGTCCGCTGAGCTTGTCGCTCTTGCCGATGTTGTATACGTGCTCCTCGTAGACCTTCTGTATCTTCTCTGCGTATTCCTCATGCTTTGCAAGCATATCCGCTATGACACCGTTGGCCTTTTCAAGCTCGTCGGGCTTCACTACAGCGCCGACCTCCGTCCTCAGCGTGAGGTTCATCGGCTCCATCCCGAGCTTGTCGTACTCGTTGTTCATCACCTTCATCGGCGTGTCGATGAACAGCACGGGACGCTTCGTTACAAATGCGAACTCCCACGCGATATCGCTCCAGTCGGTGATGAGTATATCCGATTCCATTACGGGGTTGTTCGAGGAGAAGTCGGTCTGTACCGTGATATTGCCGTTGTCCTTGAACTTGTCCTTGAGCTCCTCGAACTTCTCGGGCTCGTGGCGCACCTGCTGGGGATGCGGGCGGAGGATTATCTCATAGTCCGTCTTGCCGAGCTCGGCGAGCAGTCCGTCTATGCACAGGTCGATGATGTTGTCCGCCTGCCACGACGGAGCTATCAGTATCTTCGGCACCTTGTTGGGCTCGTGCCCGGTGCTGTTGTAGGCCGCGAGCATATCGTCCATAAGCGGGTAGCCTGTCTCGACGAGGCGCTTTTTCTGTGTCTTGTATACGTCCTCGGAGGCGCGTATCTCGTTGAACTGGTCAACGCTCGGGACAAGTATCGTATCGAACCAGTCGAGCGCACCCTTTCGGAATGTGGCAAGACTGCCTATGCCGTGGCTCGCGAAAACGTACTCTACGTCCTTCTTCACGCGCGAACGCTTGATGTGGTACTTTTCAAGGTCGGGCATAGTCATCACGACCATATCGCACTCAAGCTTCATAAACAGCGGCACAAGGCGTCTGTCCGAGCCGATGTAGTAGGGGTGTATCTGCGGACGTGTGTCCTCGAATATCTTGTCATTCGGGTCGCTCGTCACATAGTGTATGTCGAGGTCGGAGTGCTCGCAGATATAGTCGATAGTGCCCTTGAAGTACTTGTAGAAGCCGTTCGACTCGGAGTAGAACATCAGCTTCATATCCTTCACTGCGAAGAACTTCTTGTAGTCCTCCTTCTCGCGGGCATTGTACTTCTTGTGCACCTTTTCCTTCTCTATGCGCTGCTCGTTCATCTTCTTGAGGTACTCGTAGTCGATGTACTTCTTCGGCGGCATAAGGATGTTGTACAGGTACATAAACGGTATTGCGAAGAGGTTGCCGAATATCCAGTACAGACCCACGCCTGCGGGTACGAGGAATGCGAAGTAGGTCGAGAAGGCTATCATAAACAGGGTGGTGAGCACCTTGTTGAGAGCGCCCTGCGACACCTGAAGAACGTTTATCTTGTTCTGTATCCAGCACATCAGCCACGCGCTGAGTCCCGACAGCAGCGGTATCAGCAGAAGTATATAGTCGTGCTTGAACGACGGCGTCTTGCTGAGGTCTATGCCGAGGAACATCATATTCAGTTCCTTTATCTGCTCGGCAGGTGCAAGGAGCATATCGGGGAGAGTGTGTCCCTCGGGGATAAGTGCTCCCTTGATGAGGCTGACTATCTCGAGCTGGTAGGAGTTCTCGGCGAGCTTGGACGGGTCGGCGAATTCGCCCAGCCAGTCCCTGAAGCTGCTTATCACTCCCGCGTCAAACTGGAGTATGAACGTCAGCGGGTGATACATAACGTACACGAGTCCGAGTACGAGCGGTATCTGTATCAGCAGCGGCACGGAGCTCAGCAGCGGGTGGTAGTGGTACTTCTTGTACAGCTTGAGCTGCTCCTCGCCGAGCTTGTCCTTGTCGTCGATGTATTTTATCTTGAGTGCGTTCTCCTCGGGCATCAGACGGACCATATTTATCGAGTTCTTCTGCGTCACCATATTCAGCGGGAACAGCAGTATCTTCGTCAGGAACGTGAAGATGATGATACTGAGTCCGTAGTCGCCGACTATGTTGAATATGAACGTCATCGCCTTGCCGAGGATATTGCCTAAAAAGCTTATTACGATCATCAGTTTGCTCCCGAATTACTCGTCGTCATCGTCGTCATCGAGAAGGTCGTCCGCAGTGATGACGTCCTTGCCGTCGTCAGCGCCCTTCATCTCTGCTGCGGGAGCGTCGTCCCCGGGCTTCTTTTTCTTTACGGCGTTCTTCATCTTTCTCCAGTAGATACCGAGAACAGTTCCGACTGTGATGACTACGCCTGCTACTATCTGAATTATGAGCGTTGTGGAGCTCGGGTCAAGATATGCGAGCTTTGTTCCCGCGAATACTGCGGAAAGTGCAATAATGTTTTCCATAGTTTTCTCCTTCTTCTCAATTGTTATTTTCCTGTCAAAAAACTGACAACTTATATTATACCACTATTAATAATATATGTCAATCAAAATTTTGCCCGAATTATGCCTTCTGCCGTACCTGTTTATGTGGAAAACGGCGGCGGGTCCCCGCCGCTGATTCGCCGAAGCAGTATGAAACAACGCTGTGTAGGGGCGCCCTTCGGACGTCCGCAGAATCAGAACACGGCAGCGGTTACGTAATTGACGGACTGCCAAAGGCAGCCCCTACAAGGCGATTTCAGAGAAAAACTCGTTTGCTATTGCATTATCGGCGGAAATATGGTAGAATTAACCTGTCATACAAGACGGAAAGGATATTTATGGATAAAAATGATATTTGGAAAATCGCGCTCGTGGTCGCGATGATGGCGTTCTCTGCCCTCTTCTCGGGTACCGAGACCGCCTATTCCAGCGTGAATAAGCTCAGACTCAAAAACTATGAGTCGCAGGGAAATAAAAAAGCCGCAAAGGCGCTCAGGCTTGCCAACCGCTTCGACGAGGTGCTCACCGCCGTTCTCATCGGCAACAACATCGTCAACATCGCCGCCTCGTCCGTGAGCACGCTGCTCTTCGTCAGCATATTCGGCAGCAAGGGCGCGGGTATCTCCACCGCCGTCATAACCGTGCTGGTGCTCGTCTTCTGCGAGGTGCTGCCCAAGTCCTACGCCAAGAAAAACGCCGAGAAGATATCCCTCGCGTTCGCCTCGCCGCTGTGGGTGCTGGTCATTCTGCTGAAGCCTCTCGTGTGGGTGCTCAATAAGCTCTCGTCCCTGTTCTCCAAGGGCGATGAGGCTCCCACCGTCACCGAGGACGAGCTCAAATATATGATCGACGAGATAGAGGAGGAGGGCGTCATCGAGGAGCAGGAGAGCGAGCTCGTCAAGAGTGCCCTCGAATTCGACGAGATATCAGTCGAGGAGATACTTATCCCGCGCGTCAAGATGATAGGCGTGGACGTGACCGACTCCATCGACGAGATAAAGGAGACCTTCACCCGCGAGATGTACTCGCGCCTGCCTGTGTACGAGAAGAGCCTCGACAATATCCTCGGTATCATCACGAATAAGGCTTTCTTCAAAATGCTCATCGAGGGCGGCAGCGATATCCGCGGCATCATTCAGGAAGTCCCGCACATCGCCGATACCAAGCTCATCAGCGAGGCTATGCGCTCGATGCAGCGCTCGAAGGTGCATCTCGCCATCGTCACCGACCAGTACGGCGGCACCAAGGGTATGATAACCCTCGAGGACATCATCGAGGAGCTCGTCGGCGAAATATACGACGAGGACGACGAGATAATCACGAACATAATCAAGCTCGCCGACGATAAATATGAGTGCGCCGGCGACGTCAATATCAGTGACCTGCTCGAAATGCTCGGGCTCGACGAGGATATGATAGTCACCGAGTACTCCACCGTCGGCGGCTGGATGACCGACCTCCTCGAGCATATCCCCGAGGCGGGCGAGAGCACCGAGTCGGGCGTGTTCAGGCTCACGGCAGCTGAGGTCAGCGAGCAGAGCGTGGAAAAGGTCGTCATAGAGATACTCCCCGCCGACAGCGAGGAATGATTCTAAGTCACTGATATAGTTCTCCCCCGAACAGAAGCTATGCTTCTGTTCGGGGGAGTTTTGCGTTGTGGATATTCTCCTGTCATTTGTCTTCGATACCTTCTATTACCCCGAGGAGCTCCGAGGTGAGCACGCTGAAGTCGTACTTCTGCGCGGCACTTCGGGCTGCGGAGGCTGTACCGAGCAGCTCCTGCGCGGGCTGACGCGACAGCTCGTCTATCTTTCGGGCGATGTCGTCTACGTCACCGCTCTCGACCGAAAAGCCTGCGCCCTCCTTGAGCACGGGATTGTATTTTGCACTGAAATCGCACAGTATAGGTCTGCCTGCCGCCATATAATCGAATATCTTGTTGAAGCTGATACCGAATCGGAACAGCGGTGAAGCCTCGTTGTGCACGAGGTTCAGATCGGCGCTGCCCGTTATATACGGGATATTCTCCTTCTTTACCCAGCCCTTGAAAACGACATTATCTATGTTCTCGCTCCTCTGACGCTCCTTCAGACGTTCCAGCTCGTCACCGCTCCCCCATATGAGGAACCTTACGCGCGGCTCATTGACCTTTTTGGCGATGTCCAGAAGCTTGTCTATATTGTTCACTCTTCTTATCGCGCCTGTGTATACGACCTTGAAAAGCCCGTTGTTCATCAGGTCTGCGTCCTCTGTGCGGAAGACCTCCCTGTTCCTGTCAAACTGCTCCAGATCAATGCCGTTGTTGATGCAGAAGACCTTATCCCGCGGGACATCGTGCTCCCAGCCCTGTTCCTTTATGTAGTCGTATGCGCCCTCCATTGTGAAGACTATCCTGTCTGCCTGCGTGTAAATGCTCTTCTCTACGCGGCGCAGATATTTCACTATCGGGTTCGCGGGACTTACCCCCTTGTATGCGACCAAGGTCTCGGGCCACAGGTCGGCGATCTCGGCGACTGCCTTTATGCCGTGCTTCCTCGCGTACCTTATGCCCTCACAGCACGATATCGGATCGAAGGAGGTGGCGACTGCCGCATCAGGTCTTTCGAGCGTATCGAGCACCTTCGGCAGCCTCTTAGCAAAGTCCCTGATGTTGAGCACGCGCTTCATACCGTTGCCCTGATAGGGCGTGCAGTTGATGAGCACGTATGGGATACCGTCGTCGGTGATGCGCTTTACGCGCTGTCCGTCCGTGATAAGGTTCACGCTTTCCGAGTTGTGCACAGTGCTCGCGGCTATGACGGTCACGTCGTGCCCCGCCTTTATGAGGTTCTTCGCAAACAGCGACGGCCGTGCCAGCGGGTAATACTGCGGCGGTACCGCATAGTGGTTTATCAGCCATATCTTCATTGGTTATATATCTCCGGTGTGTTTTTTGCCGCTTGTCTCCGAGCCGCAGTCCCAGTCTGTTGTCCACCTCGCAAAGAGCAGCAGCCCCTCCTTACAGTTCCTGAAAACAGCTCCGTTTTTTATCGGTGCGGTATCGGGCTCCTCGTGCGGAGCGCATTTTGGCAGCGCAGCGTGGTTGTAATAGCTCCAGCCGTCGATCATTTTCTCGCCTCCAGAATACGCAGGGCTTTTGCCTGCAATGCCTCGTATTCCTCTCTGCTGACCTTTCCCGCCTTCAGCAGAGCGTCGCCGTAATCGTCGGTGACCTCTGTTTCGGCAGAGCTCTTACCCCTGCCGAACACCTTCTTGAAGGTAAGCAGAGCTATCTTCGTATCCTTGGCAAGGCTTACATCGGAAATGTATTTCAGATCCCATTCAAACTTCTGCTCCCATGTTATGGCATTCCTGCCGTTGACCTGCGCAAGTCCCGTGAGTCCCGGTCTGGCGGTATGGCGCATACGCACCCTGTCGCTCATAAAGACCATATCGCGGACGAGCTGGGGACGCGGTCCGATGAAGCTCATATCGCCCTTCAGTATATTGATGAACTCGGGCAGCTCATCGAGGCTCGAGGCTCTCAGCATCCTGCCGAACTTCGGCAGTCTCTGTGAATCGGGGAGAAGCCTGCCGTCCTTGTCCCTTGCGTCGGTCATAGTGCGGAATTTATACATATCGAAAATTGTTTCTCTGCCTGTTTCGGGGTCTATTATACCCGGGCGGGGCTGCCTGAAAATGACGGGGCTTCCCATATTTATGCGCACAAGCAGCGCTATGAGCGCAAACAGCCAGCCGAATGCAGCCAGCGCCAGCAGCGACAGAGCTATATCCAGTCCCCGCTTTATGTATTTTTCGTAGAATCCTATCCTGCGCTTCAATTCAATATGCTCCTATCCCGTACTGAAGTATCACAGCTCTCACCTGAAGCACCTGTGAATTATGTCAATGATGATATCCTGTTCGGCTGCTGTCATTTTGTTGTCTGACGGCAGACACAAGCCTCTGCGGAATATATCAGCCCCGACGCTCGTTTCATCTCCGCTGCGGTCTCTGTATACAAGCTCAGATGTTACGAGCGTGTTATTTTCGTAGAGCGGCTGCATATGCATAGGCTTCCATATCGGACGTCCTTCCGCATTGAAGGCTGCCAGCGCGTCGAGTATCTCCTGCGGCGAGCTCTTGCCGCTCTCGGAGGAGTAGGAGAAGCTGCACCCGCTGCGGAGCTGCTGAGCCATCGCCGTTTCGTCCACGGTCATACAGCTGAGCCAGTAATTGGGCTCGCTTTTCGCGCCGTCGAACGGGTTCATACGTACGGGGAGGTCTGCCAGACCGTCCCTGTATCTTTCGTATATCCGCTTTTTTGCGGTGATATGCCCGCCAAGGTGCGGGAGCTGTCCCCTTACCACGCCTGCAACGATATTGCTCATACGGTAGTTGAAGCCGATGTCCTCGTGCTGATACCACGGAGCGGCTTCACGGCTCTGGGTAGACCACTTTCTCACTCTGTCGGCGGCTTCCCTGTCGTCGGTCAGGAACATTCCTCCGCTCGAGCCTGTGATTATCTTATTGCCGTTGAAGGAGATAATGCTCATATCGCCGAATGTGCCTGTCTGTCTGCCGTTGTATGCCGCACCGAGCGATTCGGCGGCGTCCTCGACGAGGAGAGCTCCGTGCCTCTCGCAGACAGCCCTTATTTCGTCAAGCTTTGCGGGAGTTCCGTACAGATGGACAAGAACGACCAGCCTTACCTCGGGGAAGGCATCAAATGCTCTTTCGAGAGCGGCGGGATCCATATTCCACGTATCGCGCTCAGAGTCTATGAACACCGCTTCCCCGTTTTCGTATGCGACGGGATTTACTGTTGCGGCAAAGGTGAGGTCGGAGCAGAATACCCTGTGTCCGCGGAGAGTGCCCTCAGCAGACTGTGGTCTGCCATACAGCTTCTCGCCCGCAAGTCTTACCGCGAGATGCAGAGCTCCGGTACCGCTCGCGAGCGCTACCGCATACCCGCAGCCGAGCTTCTCGGCTATGAGCCTTTCACATTCGTTCACGTTTTCTCCCGCGGTAGTTATCCAGTTTCTGGCAAAGGCGTCGGACACCCATTTTTCCTCGTCTCCGTGCATTGTCGGAGAAGCGAGCCAAATCTTCTTTTCAAACGGTCTTATCCCCGCGAAGCGAGGGTCGTTAGCTATGTTCATTTTGTACCTCTTTTGCTATTGTACGAATTTGCAGGGAGTTGACGGGTACGGAGCAGCTTCAGCTCCTGTTTTTCCGCAGATCAAGAACGACTGTAAGCTGTTTCCTTCTGAACAGCATTACCAGCCCGAAATACATCAGCGTAAATGCCAAGCCCCCGAACAGCGTTCTGACAAGAAGGCTGCTGATGACAATGAGTCTTCCGAAGCTGAAATATAGTATAACGGCAGGGATAACGCTGAGAAGCAGTGATACAGCACACTCCGCCGTTATCCTGCCGGTGTTCTCGGTCCCGTGCTTTTTAAGACAGTGCAGCAGCAGGAAGTAGGATATGACATACGAGAAACTCGTCGATAATGCGATACCCATATGCCTGAGAAGCTTTACGGACAGCAGGTTTAGCACGATATTGCACACGAGAGCAAATACCTTTATCTTTACTGGCGTTTTTGTGTCCTGCATTGCATAAAAGCCGCGTATAAAATAGGACTGCATCCCCATCGGCAATACTCCGACCGCATAGCATATCATACTTTCGGATACGACCTTTGCTGCCGTGTCGCTGAACTGGCCGTGACGGAATATCAGTGCCACGATGTCGTTTGCGTTGAAGATGAGAAACACCGAAACAGGGCTCAGCAGAAAGCACAGTGCGGACGCATATTTCCTGAACTCGGCACTGAATTCCTCTTTCTTCCCGCCAGCCAGAAGCTTTGAAAAGAAGGGGAATGTGGCTGTCATTATTGCCGTTGCTATCATCGAGGAAGCGATGTTTCCAATGGTACCCGCATATCCCAGTCCCGATATAGTTCCCTCATCAAGAAAAGATGCGAGGTTCCTGTCCACTATCAGGCTCATCGACGAGGCAAGGTTCTCAATGAGGAGGGGAACAGTCAGAACGACCAGATTTCTCGTGTGCTTTTCCCTTACATCAATGCGCGGTGTATATCTGAAAGGCGCTCTCAGGCGCACGCTGAACAATATCATTCCAAGTCCCAGAAGGTGTGCAGTAACTGTGCCCACGCTGAGGAGGAACGAGTGCTCTGACGTTGAGATAAACGTGAACAGTATCACAACGATGTTCATAACCACTCCGTAGAGTGCGGTGCCGATATAGAAGCTGTTCGCCTGCATATACGCCTGATACAGGTAGGCGAGGATTATCGGATATATGGAGAATATCACTATCCTCAGCATAAGCACGGATATGCGTTCGGTCTCGTCAGGCAGACCGCTTGCGAAAAACTTCAGGACTATCCTCGGGAAAAGCTCGACAAGGAGACAGCCGGCCGACATTATCAACAGGCTGATATTGGTAAGATTCGAGGTAAAGCGGCTCTTCTCGCCGCTGCTTTCGATCCTCTGATAGCACGGGATGAAATTGATATTTATCGCCGTCGCCAGCGAGGTGAATATCAGCGTAGGTATACTGTTCGTCAGCACGAAGGCGTCGCTTATGCTGCCAGCGCCGAACTTGTATGCTACCAGCAGCTCGCGCCCGAAGCCCAGTATCTTCGATATCACGGTGCACAGCATCAGCAGGGCTGAAACCTGCAGTATCTTATTCTTCTTTGACATCTTATATAAACCTGCCGCTCACCCCTGCCGTCACAGTCTCCAGAACCGCAGTCCCGATGCCTTCAGCTCGTCCATACGGTAGAGGCTTTTGACGTCGATGAGCACCTTTTCGTCGTCGGGGATACCGTCCTTGAAGAGGGCTTTCAGCTGCATCATCGACAGCGAGCGGTATTCGCTGTGACCTACTGCGACGATTATACAGTCAGCCTTGGGAATGCTGTCGAAGGGGACGACGTCCAAGCCGTACTCCTGCTTTGCTACGGCGACATCTGCCCAGCCGTCGGTGACTATCGGGGATATCTCGTATTCCCTCAGGCGTTCGATGATATCGACTACCTTGCTGTTGCGGGTGTCGGGACAATTCTCCTTGAAGGTTATGCCGAGTATGACCACGGTCGCCTTCTTGGGAGCCATTCCCGCCTCTATCATCTGCTTTATGGACGCGTCGGCGACGTATGCTCCCATACTGTCATTGACCTTTCTGCCATTTAGGATTATCCTGCTGTGGTAACCGAGCTTTTCAGCCACGTTGGTGAGGTAGTACGGGTCTACGCCTATACAGTGTCCGCCCACGAGACCCGGCTTGAAGCCGAGCGCGTTCCACTTAGTGTTCATACCTGCCAGCACCTCGGCGGTGTCGATGCCGAGCTTGTCGCAGATGATAGCTATCTCGTTCATAAAGGCGATATTTATGTCACGCTGGCTGTTCTCGACGACCTTCACTGCTTCTGCGGTCTTGATGTCGGAGACCATAAACGTGCCTGCCCTGATGATGATATCGTAGACCTTCTGTATCTCAGCGGCGGATTCCGCGTCCGTTCCCGATACGACCTTGCGTATGGACGTGAGCGTGTGGACTCTGTCGCCCGGGTTTATTCTCTCGGGGCTGTAGCCTATCTTCCAGTCGACGCCGCATTTCAGTCCCGATTCCTTCTCAATTATGGGGACGCAGATGTCCTCGGTGACCCCGGGGTAGACGGTGGACTCGAATACGACGATCGAGCCTGCCGAAAGGTTCTGACCGATAGTCCGTGATGCGGCTTCAACGGGTCTGAGGTCGGGGCTCTTGTCTTCGTTTACGGGGGTGGGGACAGCCACGATTATAAAGCGTGCCTCCTTCAGCCTTGCGGGGTCTGAGGTAAACTCCACAGCCGTATCCTTTATAGCCTCGCCGACTTCGTTTGTCGCGTCTATGCCGTTCCTGTATTCGTTCACGCGCTTTTCGTTTATATCGAAGCCGATAACGGGGATATGCTTCGCAAACTCGACTGCGATGGGCATACCGACGTAGCCCAGTCCGACAAGCGCGAGCTTTTCGTTTCCTGTTATCAGTCCGCAGTAAATGTCATCAAATCTCATATCGTTCACTCCATAGTTCAGCTGATGATAGTATCTGTTACCAGTGCGATGTCTTCCTCGGTAAGGTAGGGGTGCATGGGCAGGCTGAGCACACGCTCCGTGGCATAGAGGGTATTCGGGAACATCTCGTCCGAAAGCTTCATATCCGCATAAGCCTTCTGCTGATGCAGTCCGCGGGGATAGTATATCATCGAGGGGATCCCTTTCTCCTTTAGCTTTGCCTGTATTTCGCCGCGCTCCCCGGAGCTGCCGAAGAGGACGGTGTACTGCGCCCAGCTCGAATAGAAGCCCTCGGGCACAGCGGGCGTTTTGCACACCGCGGAAAGGCGCTCCGTATAGAGCTCTGCCGCCCTGTTCACTGCGGCAAGCTCATAGTCCCTGAAGGCCTTCAGCTTCGGGAGCAGGACAGCCGCCTGAATCGTGTCGAGGCGCGAGTTCATACCTATCTCGCGGTTGTCGTATTTATCGGTCGGGCTCTTGCCCTGCGCCCTCAGCGAGCGCAGCCTCTCGGCGGTATCGTCGTCATCGGTGAAGACTGCTCCGCCGTCTCCGTAGCAGCCGAGCGGCTTTGCGGGAAAGAACGAGGTAGTTGACATATCGCCGAACGAGCACGCCAGCTTTCCGCGGATATTTCCGCCGAAGCCCTGTGCGCCGTCCTCGAGCACCTTCAGCCCGTACTTTTCCGCGATGGGGAGTATCCTGTCATAGTCGGCGGGCTGTCCGAACAGGTCAACGGGGACGATGACCCGCGGTCTGAGCCTGCCCTCCGCGATAACACGCTGTATCTGTGCTTCGAGGGCATCGGCGCTCATATTGAAGGTATCGGGGTCTATATCCACGAGCACGGGCGTGGCGCCGAGTATCGAGGCAGTCCCCGCAGACGCGAAGTAGGTGAAATCCGACGTGAACACGGCGTCTCCCGCGCCCACGCCCCATATCATCAGCGCGAGCTGGAGGGCGTCCGTGCCGTTGCCGCAGGTGACGCAGTGCTTCCTGCCGACATAAGCCGCCAGCTCGTTTTCGAGCTCCGCCACGGGCTTTCCGAGTATGAAGGCGGAGCTTTCTATCGCGTCCCGCATACCCGCGTCTATTTCATTTTTCAGTGCATTGTACTGTGCTTTCAGGTCTCTGAACTGCATTTACACTATCTCCTCTAATCCGTTTTCGGTTTCCCTGTAGCTGCGCCTGCACTCGGGGCAGGCGAGAGAGCCGTCCAGCAGCTCACCGCACTCGCAGACCCAGCCTGCTCTTCTGGCGGGAACTCCGAGCATAAGCGCATACGCGGGCACGTCAGATGTGACTACCGCTCCTGCGCCTATCAGGGCGCATCTGCCTATGGTGTGACCGCAGACTACCGTCGCGTTTGCGCCTATGGAGGCGCCCTCCTCAACGATCGTGCGGAGATAGCGCGCGCTTCCCTTGGGGTATTTCGCACGCGGAGTCAGGTCGTTCGTGAACACGCAGGATGGACCGCAGAACACGTAGTCCCCGAGCTCCACGCCCTCATATACGGACACGTTGTTCTGTATCTTTACGCCGTTTCCTATCCTTACATTGTTCGATACGTTCACATTCTGTCCGAGCGAGCAGTTCCTGCCTATCCTTGCTCCCGACTGTATGTGGCTGAAATGCCATATCCTTGTTCCTTCCCCGATCTCCGCGCCCTCATCGACGACACTTGTCGGGTGAACGAAATAATCGCCCATAGCCTTACTGCTCCTTGTCGAATCTGCCGACGAAATCCAGCGTCGAGCAGCTGCCGAGCGGCAGCTTTACGGGTCTGTGCTCCGCTGCCGACTTATATATAGCGAGCACGAGCTCCAGCGCACGTTTTCCTGCCTCGCCGTCAACGTAGGGCTGACGGTGCGTCTTTATTGCGTCGATGACGTCAGCATACAGCGGCGTATGACCGTACCCGTACACATTTGGCGGATTCTCTGCATACACAGCCTTTACGTGCTCGGGGTCGTCGGCTCCGTCCGCAAACGCCCACTCCTCGATGATATTGTCAGAGGTGCCCGCAGCCTTAGCGGTGCCTGTCTGACCGAATATGTAAAGCGTTTCCTCAAGGTTTTTCGGGTAGACGTTGGTCGTGCCCTCGATAAGTCCGTAGGAGCCGTTGGAGAACTTTATTATAGCCATACCGAGGTCCTCGCCCTCAAGGTAGGGGTGCTCTATCTGATCGGTGTAAGCCATTACCTCGTCGATATCGTCACCCATCATCCATCTGAGAAGGTCGATGTTGTGTATGCACTGGTTCATCAGGCAGCCGCCGTCCTGCGCCCATGTTCCGCGCCACGGAGCCTGATCGTAGTATTGCTTGCCGCGGTTCCAGCGCACGTGGGCTGCTCCGTGCGAGAGTCGCCCGAATCTGCCGCCCTCGAGAGCCTTTCTGATGTACTGTATGGATTTGTTGAAGCGATTCTGGTGATTGGCGCACACTACGACGCCCTTTTCCTTTCCCGCTTTTATTATCGCGTCTGCGTCGGCTATAGAGAGCGCAATCGGTTTCTCTATGATAACATTGCAGCCCGCATTGATACAGTCTATCGCGATCTGCGCGTGCTTGCCGCTCTCGGTCGCGATGGCGACGAGCTCTGGGCGCTCGTTCGCGAGCATCTCCTTGTAATCGGTGTATTGCTTCACGCTGCTGCCGAGGGAGAACCTCTCAGCCTTTTCAGCTGTATTTTCGGGAATGATGTCGCATATCGCGGCTATCTCGAGCGAATTGTTCTTTGCGGCTTCGATGTGGTTGGGAGATATTCTTCCGCAGCCGATAAGCGCGTATTTCATATGTCAGACCTCCGTGGTATCACAGTTTACCTGCGAGCTTGTGTGCTTCTTTGGCAAGCTTGTATATGAGCGTATCGTCCTCAGTGGCGAACTCGCTGCACTGGTGGGTGGGAGCATTCATTATATCCTCGAATTCTCTGTCGGATATCTTCATCTGCTTCTTTATGTATGCGATGTATCCGTTCATCATTTCCTCGTCGTACAGCGGTTCCGACAGCTCTGCCAGTGCTTCGCTGCGGGTCATCTGTCCCGATACTATCATACTTGAAAGGTGCGACGTCCTCTTATCCACGCCGAACTTCTTCGGGAACCAGTAAAGCTGTACAAAGGCGGTGAGGATATTCTCGAGGTGCTTGCGCCCGTAATACTCGAATCCGCAGAATTCGTTCAGCTCCCTGAAGGCGCGGGCACGGTTGTAGTTGATATAGTCGAGCGGTCTCGGCGACTTTATACCCAGCAGCTTGTCATCTATCCCGCGCTGCAGCGAGGATATGAACCTGAGCTTGTCTATCGGCTTTGTGCCGTAGTGCCTGTGTATATCCTTCAGATTCACGATGTCGCTTGCCTTGTATGTGTTTCCCTTCTGGAGTATGGACTCCAGCGCGAAGTTGCCGCCGCTGAAAAAGTATTTTATCTTTTTTTCTTTCATTTTTTTGTACAGAAAAGCGAAAAGCACGTTGTCCTGCGGAACGGCTATATCCGAGACCCCCGCTCTCATATAAGCCAGAGTCAGGGCGTTGAACTGCTCGGCATCGGGAGTTATCACCTCGTAGTCGAAGTGCGTGGCTTCGATGAGCTTCCTGATGTTGTTCTTTGATATCTCGGTGTCATAGCCGTCGTCAATGTGGACAGCCAGCACCCTGAGCCTCCATTTATAGCCGAGATATGCGAGGTAGGAGGAATCCAGACCTCCCGATATGCCCATTATGCAGTCGTATTTCCTGCCTCTGCCGTTCCTCTTGACCTCGGCAAGCAGGGCACGGAGCTTCCTCTGTCCCTCCTTGTTGGGAAAATATGTGGTCTTTCTCGCTTCGATGGCGTCCCTGCAATAATTGCAGACGCCGCTGCTGTCGAATCTTATAGTCGGATCTGATGAATCGTCCATTACGCATCGCGTGCATCTTTTAATGCTCATTTTTTTATTACCTCTTTTAATATGTACTGACAAGCGTCAGGCGACTTACAGATACCTTTTGTAAGCCTTGTAGAGCTGCTTCTTTTCGTTTTCCCAGTTCAGGGAACAGTTGGCTGCTTCAAGCGCGGCACTGTATGCGTCTCTTCCTTTTGCCTTCATTTTTACTATGGCATCTGCAATGCTGTCGGGGTCATACGGATCAAACGTCATACCTACGCCGTATCCGTTTATTATTCTTGACATCTCGGGGAGCTCCGAGCCTATTATGGGTGTGCCGCACTGTATGCTCTCAAAGAGCTTGTTCGGGAGTGCAAAGTAATAGCTTTTGTACTGCGGGATGATCGGTGCGGCACAGAGGTCGGAGGCACCTATGTATTTCCAGAGCTCGCTGTGCGGCACCGCATCGAGTATGCAAACCCTGTCGGTCAGGTTCTTAGCCGCGACCATTCTGCAAAGATATTTTCTGTATTCGGGAGTGTCCGCATTTCCGAGCAGTACGAGCTTGACGTCGCGGCTGAGCTTTGCGACCGCTTCTATCAGCTTTTCGACGCCTCTGTTTCTGCTTAGTATCCCGTGATACATCACTATATAGGAGCCATCGCCGAAGTGATTGGTGAACCTTCTTCTCATATCTGCTGTCCCGCTCTCGCTTATATCCCATTTATCTGGAATATTCCTCACCACAACAGGAGGCTTTTTCAGTCCGTATATTCTCACCAGCTCATTTGCGATACTTGTGTTGACCACTATCGTGAAATCGGACCTCCTGATTATGAGATCCTCCCACAGCTTTATCATCTTCAATCGGAGCCGACTCCTTTTGACGTTTCTGCCAAGCTCGAATTCGTGTGAATCATATACGAGACGTGTTTTCCTTCCAATCGAATAAAGCAAGCCGATAGTTGCTCCGACGAGGTCGTGTCCGCTGATGATATCGGGCTTTATTTTTCTGATATACCTTGCCCACAGCAGAACGGAGATGATCCTGTTAACACCCGACGGAAGCTTGGGAAATGGTCTTGTTGTATACCTGTAGACCCTGAATCCGTCCACGTGATCTATGCGTCCTCTGTCGTCGGGGCTGCCTTTAGCCAGCACGCAGACCTCTGCGCCTGATTCCTCGCACAGATGCAGCTCTCTTTCATCTCTGCTTTCGTTTATCCATTCGCTTGCACAAACCTTCAATACTCTCATTGTGAATCTCCGCTCAATAAACATCTGTATGTACTGAAATCAATACAATATACCATTTTATATTATAATGCATTCCGCCCGCACGTGTCAAGTCTTATCTCGGTGGGGCGGGCAATAAAGAAGGGGACGCACAGCGTCCCCATTCGAGTCAGTATTTGAACTGTCCGCTGCCGATGAACTCGCATATGAGCGAGTCGCGGGAAATATCCTTCTTATCGAGCGGCACGAGCTGCTCGAGCACCTCTGTCACGTCGGCGAGCTCGGGGACATCGCTCATCTCGCGGAGCTGGTCTATGAGAGCATTGCGATAGGCGTTGAGCTCATACGCCATAAAGGTGTCGATATCGTAGTCCGAGCGGTGCTTATACGGCATTATGTACTTGTTCTCGCCCGCCTCTACGCTGTGGAACATATTCATCGTCTCGCGGAGAGCACGCTTGCGGAAGTTCTTGTCGCGTATCATACGGCGCATAAGCCTCACCTTTGACGGGTGGAGTATGATATTGCCGCAGGTCACCCTTGTGCGCACGCTGACATAGAGCTTGGTGAGCTTGCTGTCGGGGACGAAGATAACGTTGGGATTGAGGGCATGTATGCCCTCGAATATGACGAGCTCTCCGGGCTTGCGGCGGAATTTTCTGCCTGTGTATTCACGCGTGGAGGATTTGAAGTCGTACTGGGGTATCTCAAATTCCTCGCACATCTCTATCGCGAGGATATGCTCATTGAGCAGGTCGGCGTCGATGCGGTCGGGAGATTCGAGGTCCATTTTTCCGAGAGCGGCAAGCTCCTTTTCCTCATGTGTGAGGGGGCAGAAGTAGTTGTCCATAGATATGGTATGCGTTTCGCAGCCTGCCTCGTCGAGAATTTTCTCTATCATAAAGGCTGTGGTGGTCTTGCCCGAGCCCGACGGTCCCGACAGCAGGATAACGGGCTTTTCGTTGCGGGCATTGATGATGTTTTCGGTTATCTTGCTGAGCTGGTAGTGGTACTCCTCGTTCACGGCGCTCACGTAGCCCTTGGGGTCGGAGCTGATACCGCTGTTTATTCTGGTAACTTCTATATTCATGCTATGTCTCCTTGTGCGGATATACTGTTGCTGAAAAAGCAAAGGCGGGCACGTTCACCGCCCGCCTTGATAAATCATCTCTGTTCACAGATAAGCTTGATAGCTGTTCTTTCCTCGCCGTCTATCTGGATGTTTGCGAATGCGGGTATGCAGATGAGGTCGATACCTATGGGAGCAAGGTAGCCTCGTGCTATTGCGATAGCCTTTATCGCCTGATTTGACGCGCCTGCACCTACTGCCTGTACCTCAACAGCTTTCTGCTCTCTGATAACTCCTGCAATAGCGCCTGCGACTGAGTTTGGTGTTGAATGTGATGATACTTTTAAGACCTCCATAGTTGTGACCTCCTGTAAAATGATATTTGCACTGGTTTTACTATTGATTTTTGTGAAATGGAATACAAAAACTTTCGCAAAATATTTAATAGTTTTAGTACATACATACATCATAGCACAGTTTTTTCCAAATTGCAATAGTTTGAGAAAAACTTTGTAGATTATCTTATAATCAGGCGTTCAATTTTGTGCGATTTGCCGCATTTCTCGTCAAATTCGACACATACTCCGCAGAGGAAGCAGTCGCCCTCCGCCTCCCTGAAGTGTACGGGCGTGCGGAAGCGGAAGCGCTCGACGGCGGGCTGTATCGCGGCTCCGAGGCTTGAAAGCTCGACGCCCGTCATACCTGCGTCGGTGATGTAGGCGGTGTGTCCGCCGAGTATAGCCTCGTCGGCGGTCTGCACGTGGGTGTGCGTGCCGAATACTCCGCTGACCCTGCCCGTGAGATAGTGTCCCATAGCCTTTTTCTCGGAGGTAGCCTCTGCGTGGAAGTCCACGAAGATGTTCGGCGTGTCAATGTCGGCAAGGAGCTCGTCCGCCTTTGCGAAGGGGTTGTCGAGCGGGTCCATGAACACTGTGCCCATAAGGTTTATCACGGCTACGGAGTAGGCGCCCATATCGAGCGTGAATACGCCGTGTCCGACAGCGCCGCCCTCGGGGTAATTGGCGGGGCGGAGGATATATTCGGTGTCGAAGAGGTCGAGAGCTTCGCGGCGCTTGAAGGCGTGGTTTCCCGTGGTGATGACGTCTGCTCCAGCGCGGACGAGAGCATCTGCGGAGGCGGCTGTTATGCCGTCGCCTGCGGCGGAGTTCTCGCCGTTGACTATCGTGATATCTACGGCGTACTGCCGCTTTATCAGGCTCAGCTTGGACGTGAGGAAGTCGCTGCCCGACCTGCCGACCACGTCGCCGATGAATAAGAGGTTTTTCAAGGTGTTTCTCTCCGTTCGTTGGATTTGTATTATTATATCACCTGCGGGGAGAGCTTGTCAATAGCGGGAAATGACGGATATCGTTGAAATCGGGGCGTGTAGGGGCGGCGGTGTGAGCCCGCTCAATGCGTAATGTGTAATTGTTAATTCGGAATTCGGAATTGTTGTAGGGGCTGATGCCCACACCAGCCCGTCTGTATTTTGCGGGTCGATGTAGGCATCGACCCCTACGCAGTTCTGTTGTAGGGACGACCATTGGTCGTCCGCCGAATATTTGCACAAATTTGCGGACGCGCAATGCGCGTCCCTACATCATTTTGTTCTTATGCGATTGTCACTTTTCCACGCTCTGCCGCATATACTGTATCGTATAACTACGGCGTGCCGTATGCCGTGAAGCGGCGGAGGTCCCATTATGTGCGGAATCGCAGGTATCATCAGCTTCAAAGACGATATGCGCGCCGAGCTCGGCGCGTGCAGGAAAATGCAGACCGCCCTGCTTCACCGCGGTCCCGACCAGCGCGGAGTATACCTCTCGCAGGAGGCGGCGCTCGTCCACACGCGGCTCGCGGTCATCGACATATCGGGCGGCAGGCAGCCAATGACCCTCACCGTCGGCGGGAGCGAGTACACCATCGTATACAACGGTGAGCTCTACAATACCTCCGAGCTCCGCGGCGAGCTCGGCTGCGAGTTCAGCACACGCTCCGATACCGAGGTCGTACTGCGGAGCTACATCGAGTGGGGCGAGAGCTGCGTTGACCGATTCAACGGCATTTTCGCGTTCGCGGTCTATGACGCCGCCGAGCACCGCGTCTTCCTCGCCCGCGACAGGATAGGCGTGAAGCCGCTTTTCTTCTATGAGACGGCGAATAAGCTCATTTTCGCCTCGGAGCTGCCCGCTCTCCTCGAAAATCCTGATATCCCGCATGAAATAGACGAGTACGGAGCGGCGGAGCTCCTGCTGATGGCGCCCTCGCGGACACAGGGCTGCGGCGTGATACGCGGCGTGCGGGAGCTCAAAAGCGGCGAATGTGGCTATTATTCGGCAAGCGGGCTGGAGCTCCGCACCTACTGGCGGCTCCGTGCACATGAGCACACCGAGACCTTTGAGCAGACTGTCGAGCACACCCGCGAGCTCGTCCTCGACGCGATAAGGCGGCAGCTCGTGTCCGACGTGCCCGTGTGCACCTTCCTCTCGGGCGGGCTCGATTCGAGCCTGATATCGTCGGTCGCGGCGGCGGAGCTGAAAAAGCAGGGCAAGCGGCTCGACACCTTCTCCGTGGACTACCGCGACAATGACAGATACTTCCAGAAGTCCCATTTTCAGCCGAACAGCGACCCCGAATACATCAATATTATGGCGGATTACCTCGGCTCGGAGCACCACCGGGTCATCGTCGATACGCCCGAGCTCGTCGGAGCTCTCGAAGCCGCCGTGGAAGCCCGCGGTCTGCCTGCTATGGCGGACGTGGACGCTTCCATGCTCCTGCTCTGCCGCGAGATAAAGAAGACAGGGACGGTCGCGCTCTCGGGCGAGTGCGCAGACGAGCTCTTCGGCGGCTATCCGTGGTACCGTGACAAGGATATCCGCGAGACCGACGGCTTCCCGTGGGCGCAGAGCACCGCCTACCGCAAGCGCTTCCTCTGTGAGAGGTACGCGCGGCTCATCGACGCCGACGAGTACGTATATTCCGCGTATCGGCGCACTGCCGACAGCGCTGACAGACTGCCCTCGGACAGCCCGCTCGAGAGCCGTATGCGCGAGATGACGGAGCTCAACTTCCGATGGTTTATGCAGAATCTCCTCGACCGCAAGGACAGAATGTCGATGTACAGCGGGCTGGAGGTGCGCGTGCCCTTCTGCGACTACCGTATCGCGGAGTATATGTACAGCGTGCCGTGGGAGTTCAAGGACTACAAGGGGCGCGAGAAGGGGCTGCTCCGCGAGGCTGTGAGCGGGCTCCTGCCCGATGAGGTGCTGTGGCGCAAGAAGAGCCCCTATCCGAAAACGCACAACCCCGCCTTCCTGACGGCGGTGACCGAGCGGCTGAGAGCGGTACTCGCCGGGGGTACGCCGCTGACGGAGCTTGTCCGCCGCGAGGAGCTCGAGCGGCTGCTCACTCATGAGGAGAGGGTGCAGTGGTACGGGCAGCTGATGAATCTCCCGCAGACCATAGCCTTTTTCGTGCAGCTCGACTACTGGCTGAAGCGGTATTCGATAAAGCTCGTCTGAGGTGAGTTGGGTCGGGGCGGCGGAAGGGAGGCGGGCTCCGCCGCCGCGGCAGTAAATGATTATATTATAATAGTATCGGTATATAAGGGAATTATATTTACTATTTAGTGCTTTGAAAAAGGGGATTTGGACACTTTATCAGTGCAAAATGACGAATTACAAGTTAATGCTTTTGTCTCAGTTTACAATTATATCAAAAAATATGAAAATGTACGATTTTATGTTGCAATTTGAGATGTGTTGTGATATAATATTTGTGTAAGTTAAACAATGTGCAGCATGGGTACATCAATGCTGCGTTTTGTTCTGCCTTGAGATTGTTTTTTGTAGAATAATCGAACTATGTCCTGACGAATAATACAAATGGTATAATTGTTGGTGAATATTAATAAAATCCGATTGATTATTTATGGCAAAAAAACGATTGAAAAGTAACTGTTAAAATGGTATAATTGTTATTATTAGGGCAGTATGGATTGTTCCGGCTTAAACAAAAACTATGGAGGTGGTTGTATGAAGAGTTATTCCTACGTTGCTCAGGACGCGCACGGCAAGCAGGTCAAGGGCAAGGCGAATGCCGAGAATGAACAGGAATTCCTCGAAAAGATGAAAGAACGAGGAGTGTTCATCAAGGATTACAAGGAAGACGATTCAAGTAACACGAGATCAATCTACAAGTTCAGCACGAAAGAGCTTGCGTTCTGCTGTCGACAGCTCAGCGCGATGCTTACCTCTGGTCTGACGCTTGTAAAGGCGATCGACATTCTTGTCAAGGAACAGGAAAACGAAAAAGCAAGAGCTATCTGGCAGGACATCTACGAGAACGTACAGAAGGGTGAATCCTTCTCGTCAACTCTTGAGATGCATTCGGGTTCTTTCCCCGAGTTCCTCATTTCGATGGCGAATGCGGGCGAGTCGAGCGGTTCGCTGGACGTTATCATGACAAGAATGGCCGAGCATTACGCCAAGGAGAACAAGCTCAAGAACACCGTCAAGGGCGCTATGGTCTACCCTGCGATACTCGCGGTGCTCTGCGTAGTTATCGTAATGTTCCTCTTCATCGTTATCATGCCTAACTTCCTCGCAATGTATGAGGACCCCGATCAGATGCCTGCACTGACCAAGATAATGTCGGCTATCTCGGACTTCCTCAGATACAGATGGTACATAGTCGTTATCCTCGTTGTAGGCGCGTTCTTCGGCTTCAGATATGCAATGAAGGTCCCGAGCTTCCGCTACAAGGTAGACAGACTTATCCTCAAGGGACCAATGTGGGGCCCTCTCGTAACAAAGATCTATACGGGACGTTTCGCAAGAACCCTTTCTTCACTTTATTCCAGCGGTATCCCTATGGTAGAGTGCTTACAGAAATCCTCGGCTATCCTCTCGAACAGATACGTTGATGAGAAGTTCCTCGACGTTGTCGATGAGGTAAAGCAGGGTGAAACTCTATCGGCTTCCATCACGAGAACCGAGCTCTTTGAGCCTATGTTCTGCTCGGTAATCTACGTTGGTGAGGAGTCGGGTGCCCTCGATTCCATCCTCGAGAAAACTTCCGATTACTACGAGGAAGAATCCGACTCGGCTGTACAGCGCCTTGTAAGTCTTGTTGAGCCTCTGCTCCTCATCTTCATGGGCGTCATCATAGGTCTTGTTGTTATCGGTATCTACCCCGCGCTCTACGGATCGCTGGCAGGTCTCGAAAACGAAGAATAATGGAAAGGTGGAAAAAGGAAAATGCTTTCATTTGATATAACTGACAGAAACGTCCGTGTCGTTAAGGGCGTTGAGAGCAACGGAAAGATCAAGATCAGCTCCGCTGCCACACTTAACCTCGAAGAGGGACTTATCGTAAACGGCCACGTCAGGGACGTTCCCAACGTTGCCACACTCATCAACGGCGTGCTCAAGAGAAACAAGATGCCCGACAAGGAGGCTATCGTTTCTATCTCCTCGAACCTCACGATATTCAAGGAAATGACTGTTGCCCGCGTTAAGGGTCAGGATCTCCAGAAGACCGTAAAGCAGCAGGTCCAGGCTGAGCTCAACCTCGACGATTCCTACAGCGTTACTTACGTTATAGTAGGCGAGGCTATGGAGAGAGGCGATACAGGCGAGCCGCTGGTACGCATCCTCGCTACAGCCTGCCCCTATGAGATCGTTAACAGCTACAGAGAGGTCTTCAAGCTCCTCGGTATCTCACTCAGGTCGGTAATGGTCGGCTGTAACTGTATCACAAAGGTTCTTCTTGCTGATACAAGGATCAAGTCGAAGATGCCCCTCCTCGCTGTTCAGATCGACAACAACTTCATCTCTCTCAACCTCTATGAGGCAGGTCAGCTCTCGTTCTCACGTTTCGCCACCATCGACCCCGATGACTACGGCGGATCCGCTGACTACGTTTTCGAGGCTGTCAACGAGAATATCTTCCGTATGCTGCAGTTCCACAGAAGCCGCAATACGGGCGAGACTATCGAGAACGTTGTATTCTACGGCGATACCCACGATTATGTAAGACTTACGGACGAACTTGAAAAGCTCGACCTCAATACGAGCCTTATCAACGTTCCTCCGCAGATACACGGTCACGAGAACCTCGAGTTCTCACTCTACGCTAACGCTATCGGCGCTATGTTCAAGCGTAATAAGGAGACCGAGAAGATCAACCTTCTCGATACCGAGCTTGGCGCAGCGATCAAGAGAGCAAGCGGCGGTGCAAACGGTACCGGCGGTACTATCCCGATGCTCGCTATGATACTCGGTGCAGGCGTTATCGTCGGCGGTATCTGGGGCGTTATGTCGGTGATCGACTTCGGCATCAAGCACGAGATCAAGGACATCAGAGAGTATATCGACTCTCCCGAGACCCAGAAGAAGCTCGCTCACCGCGAGAAGCTCCTCGGTATCAAGAGCAAGGTCGATGCTTACAACACCAAGATGGTAAATGCTCACGATGCATTCTACTCGCAGCCGGCTATCGATCAGGATAAGTACGAGACGATACAGGTAGTCCTCGATAAGACAGCCGAGGATCTCGAGCTCGATTTCGCAGCTATCTCGACTCCTACATATGATAACGGCGTATTCACATTTAGCGTATCTGCTGCAGGAAGCAAGGATATGGTCCAGAAGCTTCCTTCACTCTACATCGACAACCTTCTCGATGAGGAATTCTCTGATAATAATGAGTACTATTCAAGTGCTTCGTACTCGGGATATACCGTTAACATTGATAAAGATGAAAACGGTGAGATCAACGAGGACAAGGAATCAGTTGACTTCAGCGTTACAATGGCTCTGAAAGAGCGTGAGAGCGCTTACAAGCCTGAGAAATCCGATAACTAATGGGGAGGTAGATAGAAATGAAACTCAATTACAGAGATAAGATCATATTAGGCGCGCTCCTTGCCTTCGTTATACTTCTTGCAGGCTTCTTCCTTCTTATCAAGCCCAAGTATACAGCGATAAAGGACGATTCCGACCAGCTGACAAAGGTTCAGGCGGAAAGAGATGAAGTTGACGCCAAGATAGCAGAGATCAAGCCCCTTCAGGACGAGATCAAGGCTACATATGACGCAACAACAAAGCTCACAAACGATTTCGTTGCTTACAACGATATCTACAATGCACGCAAGCTCGATCAGTATATGCAGCATTTCGCAGAGGACTGCGAAGTGAAGATCACTCAGCTTTCTGCTTCTGATCTTGCTGACGGTTCACTCGGTTATTACTACTTCACTCCTACATACGTAGGCGAGACAATGCTCGGTGAGGCTGACCTCAACGGCGACAGACAGGCTGCTATCGCAGAGGATAAGGCTGAGAGCGACAGCCTCTCGTCAAGAACACAGGAGAGCGTTCTTTTGGGTTCATACGAGATCAATGTTACCGGCACAAAGGAAAACCTCTATAAGTACCTTCAGGCTATCGAGGATCAGGATAAGACGATCATCATCAACTCGGTTCAGGCAGACGGTCTGATCATCAACCCCGAGGCTTATGAGAAGCGCGCGGAAGTTCTTGATATCGAGCTTTCCGATGATGAAAAGGAACAGCTCGAGGATGATGCGGAGGTTAATGCAACTCTCAATATATCACTCTATTCGGTATTTGCACTCTCAGAACCTAACGTAGAAGCAGATTAATGACCTGACCCTTCGCTTACAGTTATTAGAGAAATATAACTTGAAAGGCGGTTAAGAAATGAAAAGTATTAAGAATAGAAAAATGAAAGGTTCCGTTCTTCTTACAGTTGTATCAGTAATGGCGCTGCTGATAATTTTCCTGTTCGGTACACTGGTTCTTGCGACTGCTGCCAACAACAGAGCGCACGTCAACTACTCTACCGCGCAGACAAATATCACGGCGAGAACCGTTGTTAATACTGCTTACAACGCTATCGCGAAGAACAAGGACTATGCAGACGCTATCACTGCGCTGAGCAGCACGAATACCACTTTGGATATTCCTGTTACTATCAGCAGCAGCGGTACGAATGTAAACACGCTCGGTCACCTCGACTCGCTTACGGCAGAGTACGCAGGCACGAGAAAGTTCTACAATGCGAATCAGAAGAAGTGGCAGGACTGCGACCTCGTCAAGATCACTGCTGAGGCTACGATGAACGGTATCACCACTACTTCAAATGCGTATATCGTTAAGGACCCTCCGTCACCTCCTCCGAGCGGTGGCGGCGGCGGTGCAGGCTTCGTAACGACAGGCGGCGCTTCATTCAGCTGTCAGCAGACCGTTTTCGGAGGATCGTATATCAATCTTCCTACAAAGGTTGAGGCTGAGGCTATAGACTATCTTACAGGCTATGGCACATACAGCGGCGGATATAAGGCAGGCTCGGGCTACACAGGCAGCTATTATTCGGGCTCTGAGTATACATTCGCAAACTCTGATAAATCCGTTATCGAGGCTGATTCAGTTTTCAACGGCGATATCAGAACCGGACACCTGAGCCGTCTGTTCTTCCCCGGAAAGGGTACAGGAATCACTGTTTGGGGCAACTTCATTTATGATAAAGACGGTGACGCGATACAGTCATTCGATCAGCTGTTTGATATTTCTTCAACTATGACAGTTGCTTCGGCAGGCGACATCAAGTTCAATCAGATGCCCTTTATGTATGTTGATAAAACGATATCGGGTCCCGCAAACCTTGGACCGCATCTTAATGGTTCAAATTACGACGATACTCCCGGCGCACAGTCGTATGAGTTCCCGTTCAATACCTTTGCGGGTAATATCAACGTTAATACAGCATTCGCTCTTGGCGGCGATCTCTACCTGATGAATGCCGATCAGCCGAATGTGATCGATCTTGATCAGAGAGATGGAAAGCTCTACTCATGGACAATGAGCTTTATCAAAAAGACAGGAGATACTGCCGTGAGCAAGGCTCAGGGCTCTATCTACAGCAAGGGCAATTTCTCTGTCACAGGTCAGAAGGATATGCAGCTGCAGGATCTTTACTGTGAAAAGAACGTTGAGTTTACCAACACAGGTAATGTAAAGTTCAAGGGCGACCTTATTGTAAGAGGAACCATTACCGGTTCGGGTACAGTGACCGTAGAAGGCGATGTTTATGCAGCAAGTGTTTCGGGCGTAACGCTGAAGGATGCGTCAGGTGCTGAGATAACCGGTGTAACGGCATATCCTGCTGCAAGTAAGATATATCCTGAGTATGCGGAAAGAGATGTAATTCTCGGTCTGACACAGATAGGTTCAATACCCATAAATGAAACACAGGTCGTAAAGAGAATGGATCAGGTTCTCAACAGCGTTATCAACCCCTACGAGAACGATTCAATGCCCGCGCCGCTTACGCAGAAGCTGAATGATCTGGAATCCGATCCTTCAAAGTATCATTTCTCAAGCAGAGATGATGCAATAACCAAATCTGCAGAAAGCCGCTATATGTGGTGCACAAGCCTTTGGGATTCAACTGCAAAGAAGGTCAAGCTTGACTACACTGCTACCGGCGATCAGAATTCCGGTGCACCTGTTATCAGAAACAGCTGTGTACTGACCGGTTCTATGGATTCATCGAAGGACCTTTCTACTCCGAATTATACAGGCAAGCCTGTTATATTCGATCCCGGCAACGGAGATATGCTCGTTGTGCTTGACGGCTATACCGGCTCGAACGACTTCATCATCAATGATATGGAGGGCGGAACGGTTTATTTCTACATCAAGGCAGGCACGACATATAACTACGGTCATAACATTATGACAACCAAATATCTCAACCTCTTCGGTAAAATGGCTTATGACGACTGTGACCTTGACACAGTAAAGGCAGGAGCTCAGAAGTCGTTCCAGATATTTACAAATAGCAATTATGCAATGTCATATACTGCGGCAACGGACCCCGTTCCCTATAATTCTGATGCACTCAGCCTTTCCATTCCTTCTTCTGCGGGTAAGTATTCTCCCGGCTGTAAGATCTACGGACAGGCGGCTACAGGCGGCAAGGCGAATGCCAAGATGTCGTCACCCGATGGTGTAGGTATGCTTTGTGCACAGATCGTATCGCCTAATATCGAATTCACGGGCAGCGGTACAAACGGCGGACCGATCGCAAATATGAAGGCGAATTGCTCTATTTACTACAATGGCAGAAAGATCAAGCCGAATGGTGCTATCAACATTTTCGGATGTCTGAATGCCAACACGGCTGATCTGAATAACATTACCAATGTATATTACATTCCGGATGTAAGCGGAGGACCCGGTCCTATCATTCTTCCAGATTCAACACATTGGTTCGAGATGCTTTACTATGACGAATATTAAGGAGGGAGAAGCAATGAAAGTCAATTCTTCTAAAAAGAAAAAGCTCAAGGGCATGACACTTGTTGAGATCATCGTTTCTCTCGCAGTGCTCGGTGTTCTGACTACTCTCGTCGTAGGAACCGCAAACCTTATCGACAATTATACGCGTTCAGCCAATAATGTCAATAAGAAGGTGGCTGTTCAGGCTCCTATCGCCGAGGCGGGCTACACCACCAAGGCGTATAAGATCGACCCGACAGGTGCCGACAACAAGATCAAGATCACGATCAATAACAACATTGAATTCGAGGGCGAGGGCTACATTACCGTAGACCCCTCCGCTCCCGTGAGCGATGATGAGCTCGGCGGAAACCTCGGGCTGAAGTTCGTAAACAGTCCCGCATATGTTGAACCCACCACTACGACATAAGGAGGGGAGACGTATGAGAAAGACTACTAAAAAGGGCTTCACCCTTATGGAGCTCATAATCGTTATGGCTCTGTTCAGCGTTATTATGGTGCTCGTTATGAGCTTTATCGACCCCGCGTCGAAGCTTATGAGCAAGACCTCAACGCGTGAAAAGACCGCGGCATACGTTGACAATATCAACGAGTATGTCGATAAGTCGCTTAGATACGCCTCATTCGTAAGAATCTTCGAGAGCCGCTTCTGCGAGACATCCGATCCCCACGCTATCATCAACGAGAAGAAGGCGGTTCAGAATTTCATCGACGATTACTTCGACGGAGCTATCGACAGTACAGGCGCACCTGTAGAAGGTAAGGTGCACGTTCTCAAGCTCCTCAATGAGCCGGAGAATGCGGTCTGTGCAAGCGATGATACAAAGCAGTATGCAGATCTCGGATACAAGGACGGCGTTCTTGTGGATACCGTTTACAGCTTCAAGGCAGGCGACAGCAAGCCCGAAAATAACGCAGTCGGTGCCAAGATCAGAGAATTCGGCGGAACCTTCCCCAATGCGACTATAACGGGTCCGTCCAAGGACGACCTCGCAGTTAATCCCGAGCACTATCAGCACTATTCCTACTACTACAAGCTCGGCTTCCACGAGTTCATTCCCGTCAGCAACCGCACTGTAACAACAAACAATCCCACTACAGAGTCGGGTGCATATGATGCTTCGCTGATAACCAAGGCAGACGGAACAGCTAATCTCTACGCGCCTGCCTCAGGTGCTATACCCGTTAAGAGCTCGAACGAATCCGATTTCTACTACAAGGAGCTCATTCCTATGCGCGACAATACCGGCAATGAGATGGTGATCAACAAGTACAGCTTTGCCGTAACAATGGTTGCGTATCCGAATGATTCCAAGGGCGACAATAAGGTGTTCGCAGAGAAGACCTACGCTGACGATCCTTCCATTACGGAGAATGTAGCGATATTCAAGTCTCCCTGCTATATGGCAACTTCAAGTATGGCTCTCGCAAATATCAACACTTCTATCACGGTCAACCCGACCTGCGTTATGAAGGATCAGGAGATCGGCGGAGCACCCAAGGCGAGCGGAGAGCTCGTTCAGGTTGCTATCTACGACGACCCGTTCTCGCGCTATAAGGGCGAGATGCCCAATCCTTCACAGAATACGAGCAACATCTATTTCATCTATGTTGTTCCCAGTGAAGTATACAACTGATAATAAAAAACAGGCAGCAGTAATAATTGCTGCTGCCTGTAATTTATTTTTGCGCTTTTTTGGTTTTACTCGGGCTTGTAGGTGATGAGGTTTATGTACCAGTCAGCTACCTTGTTTCCCCAGAGCATTCCGAAAGCAATGCCTATCGAAAGATAGGGTCCGAAAGCAAACTTTGAATCCTTTGTAAGCACCTTGATTATCACTCCGCCGACTGCGGCTGTGATGATCCCGACTAATGCTGAAACGATAATAGCCCGCGTTCCGAGGAGAGCGCCCGCCGCGAACATGAGCAGCGTATCGCCAAGCTCTATCGCACGGAAATCCTCCTCAAACTTCTTCCTGATTATCGGGCGGCTTATCTCGCCGATGATGAAGAAGGGAACGCTGATAGCAAGAGCGCCGATAATGCGGTGCTTGAGCTCAACATCGTCCGTGAATATCGCGGCAGGGACCGCAAGCAGGAGAATGAGTCCTACGATTATCATATCTATCTCCTGTGTGTCCCAGTCCATAAAGGCGATGACGATGAGGAGCGACATAAGAACGCAGGTTATTATGGCTTTAGCATTTATATCCAGCACTATGAAGGTCAGGACATATAGTAAGCCGTTGAGCGACTCGACGATGGGGTATCGGACAGATATCTTCTCGCCGCAGGAATGGCACTTGCCTCTCAGAAGTATCCAGCTGAGCACGGGGATAAGGTCGATCGGTCTTATCTTGGCTCCGCAGGTCATACAGTGGGACGAGCGCTTGATGAGAGATTCATGCCGCGGCAAACGAAGTATCACGACATTCAGAAAGCTGCCGATACAGATGCCGAAGACAAAAACGATGGATAAAAACATGATTTTGAAGGGAAGATCAGTGAATTCACTGTGAAGCATATCTTCAAATCCAAACATTGTTTTTCCACACTCCTTTTCATTCAGAATATTGACGTATTATTATTATATCATATTCTGAATAAAATTCAAGTGTAAATTAAGAGTTTGTTCTTTAATGAACGGATTCTAAAAAATAAGCGGAGGTTTGTATATGAGAAACGAGAGAATTGGCGACTACTTAGTTAGTCAGGGGCTGCTCACCGAAGAACAGCTTCAGAAGGTTCTTGCGGCTCAGAAGGAGTCGAATGGAGCCAAGAAGTTCGGCGACGTTGTTGTTGAGCTTGGATTTATGACAGAGATCAACTTTACCAAGGCACTTGCCGGTAAGCTGAGAGTTCAGTACGTTGACCTCGACAATACGGACATCAACACGGACGCTGTACAGAAGGTTCCCGAGGCTCTCGCAAGAAAGCATACGGTAATCGCTATAGCTATTACAGGTAAGCGTCTCACAGTTGCGACGAATGACCCTGTAAACTTCATCGTTCTGGAAGATATCAAGGTATCAACAGGTATGGATACTGTTCCTGTTCTTGCTACTACTTCCGCGATCAACAAGGCTATCGGTAAGTGCTACTCAATGCAGAACGTTGACAGCGTGCTCGAGGGCGTTACAGCTATGGCTTCCGACCTCGGCGGTGCTATGGACGAAGAGGCTAACGACCGTGTAGAGAGTGCTCCTATCGTTAAGCTCGCAACCACAATCGTTGAGAACTCCTTCAGAGCGGACGCTACCGATATCCATATCGAGCCGTTCGATAAGTACACAAGGATCCGTATCCGTGTAAACGGCGACCTTGTTGAGCTGATGAACATCTCCTCAGCTGTTCACAGCGCTCTTACTACACGTTTCAAGCTCATAAGCGGTATGAACATCGCCGAGAAGCGTATCCCTCAGGACGGACGTTTCACTCAGGTCGTTGACGGCACCACCCTCGACGTCCGTGTTTCGTCACTTCCTATGGTACACGGCGAAAAGATCGTTATCCGTATCCTTTCAACAGGACAGATCGCTCTCCGTAAGATCACAGACCTCGGTATGTCCGACTATAACTATCAGCTGTTCGAGTCGATGCTCCGTGTTCCTCACGGCGTTATCCTCGTAACAGGACCTACAGGTTCAGGTAAAACAACGACCCTTTACGCTGCTCTCGGCGAGATCGCCAAGCCCAACGTAAACGTCGTTACTGTTGAGGACCCTGTCGAGAAGGCTATCGACGGAATCAACCAGTGTCAGGTCAACCAGAAGGCAGGTATGACCTTCGCCGCTGCCCTCCGTTCTATCCTCCGTCAGGACCCTGACATCGTAATGATCGGTGAGATGCGTGATACCGAAACTGCCGATATCGGTATCCGTGCCGCTATCACCGGACACCTTGTACTTTCCACCCTCCATACCAACGACGCTGCTTCGACTGTTGTACGTCTTGTTGATATGGGCGTTGCTCCGTACATGGTTGCTACTTCACTTATCGGCGTTATCGCTCAGCGACTCGTTAAGGTTCTCTGCCCCAACTGCAAGAGAGCAAGAATGTCTACCGACGAAGAGAACGAGCTGATGGGTATTCCTTCATCTATCCAGATATATGAGCCTGTTGGCTGCCCGAACTGCAACAACACAGGCTACCGTGGAAGAACCGCTATCCACGAGATCATTCACTGTACTGCCAAGGTTTCCGCTATCATCGCGGCAGGCGGCGGCAAGGAAGAGATAGAGGCTGCTGCTAAGGCTAACGGTACGAAGCTCCTCCGTGACAACGCTTCCGAGCTTGTTCAGGCAGGCGAGACTTCTATCGACGAGCTCGTAAGATCCACATTCTCTGTTTGATCTATACATATATATATATTAGGAGGAATTCACCATGGGCATTATCAATATTCACAAGATCCTTGACGAGGTTCGTCTCCTCGGCTGCTCGGACCTTCATTTTACAAACGCTATCGCTCCCGTTGTTCGTCTCAACGGTACTCTCAGAACAATGCGTTCGCAGTATCCCGAGATGGACGAGGAGGAGATACTCGATATAGTTAACCAGATGACCAACGAGGCTCAGCAGACCTCGATCAACAACCACCACGATACCGACTTCTCCTTCCAGACAAAGAGCGGTTACCGTCACCGTGTAAACGTTTACTTCCAGAAGGGCAAGCCCGCTATCGCTATCCGTCTCCTCCGCAACGACATCCCTACTCTTGAGGACCTTATGCTTCCTCCCATCCTTGCGGATTTCGCTATGCGTCCTCGTGGACTCGTTCTCGTAACAGGTCCTACCGGTTCTGGTAAGTCAACTACCCTCGCAGGTATGATCGACTTCGTAAACCTCAACAGAAGTGCTCACGTTATCACAGTTGAGGACCCTATCGAGTACGTTCACGACCACAAGAGATGTATGGTAAACCAGCGTGAGATCGGCGACGACGTTCCGAACTTCGCTCTCGCCCTCAGAGCTGCCCTCCGTGAGGACCCCGATGTTATCCTCGTAGGAGAAATGCGTGACTTCGAGACCATTCAGGCTGCCGTAACCGCTGCCGAAACAGGACATCTCGTTATGTCAACACTTCATACAACATCAGCCGCTGATACCATCAACCGTATCATCGACGTTTACCCCGAGCATCAGCAGCAGCAGATCAGAACTCAGCTCGCTAACAACCTCGTAGGTATCATCTCTCAGACACTTATCCCGAAGAGAGACGGTACAGGACGTATCGCTGTAATGGAAATCCTCAACGTTACAGACGCTATCTCCGCTATGATCCGTGATAACAAGATCCACCTTATCCAGTCTGCTATCCAGACAGGTAAGCAGCAGGGAATGATGTCCCTCGACCAGGAGCTTGCACGTCTCGTTTACAAGAACGTTATCAACGAGGTGGACGCTCTCGACAAGTGTCAGGACAAGCAGGAATTCTACCGCTTCCTCACTCAGATGGGCGGTACTCCTTCGGGCGGTATGACAAGTATGCAGCAGGCTTCCATTCAGGAATAAGCTATAATAGTATACATAATTATCCCCTGTACAAGCTGCAGGGGATAATGTGTTTTAAGAACGGGTGAAATCGTATTGGGTGAAAAATATGCGGCTTTTAGGCCGAAGCTTGAAAAGGTCATACAGATAGCGGCGTTCATTGGAGTTGCCGTGGCGATACTGTCTCCGATGTTCCAGTGGGCAGAGCGCCTCTATATGCTGAAGACGGGCACGGGTATGATATACTACGATCATTTGGAGAACGAGCAGCACAACCGTATGGGCGATTCCGTCGAGGCGTACCAGATAATGATGAGGCTTATCCAGAGCATATCTGCGCTGATGGCAAAGATAATAGCGGGAGCGGCTTTCATATATGCGCTCATCTCGTGGGACAAGGTGAAGGGCAATATAAAGGGCTATATCAAGGCTGCGGCACCGCTCATCATCTTCGGAGCATACGTGGCGGGAATCTACATCGTGACGCAGATAAGGGGCGTAACGGAGTTCGACATAGTCGCGCATTTCTATATGGGCGAGTCTATATATGAGTTTATGCGGCACCCGTTCACGTACTTCTTCTGCGGAATGTTCGTGCTGAGCGAGAAGCCGCGGAAGCTCCTGATGTATATATTCACGGTGTCGGCGATGATCCTTAACGGAGCCTCGATGATAGACAAGTGGGTCGTTGCGAACAAGTGCTTTACAGGACTGAAGGGCAGCGCGATATTCAACAACACCAACCACTACTGCTATTACCTCGCGGTGGCGGCGGTGTGTATGGCGATGCTGTTCATATATGAGAAAAGGGCGGTATACAAGACCTTCCACGGAGCAAACCTCGCGCTTGCGATGGCGGCGATGATATCGGCGGATTCACTCGGACCGTATATCGCTGTGGTGATGTCGCTGGTGATGTTTGCAGTATTCAGCCGAAAAAACGACAGGGAGAGCTTCCGCTCGGCGCTGTGTGCGCTGGGGATAATCCTCATTATAAATGTGATGATGTCGGCTCTCGTGGATACGTTCATAGCGAGCATAATACGCACATTCTTCGACTTAGGCAAGGTCATCACCGACCCCGAAAACAGCGACGAAGCGGGCTCGGGACGCTGGGAGCTCTGGAAAAATGCCGTTGAGCACATAAAGAGACGACCTCTTGTGGGCTGCGGAATAGAGAATTACTCGGTGGGAGGAACTCCGCACAACGAGCCTCTGCAATATGCAGTGAACTTCGGGATCCCCGTAACACTGCTGTATTTAGCGGGCGTGACGGTCGTGATGGGAGAGGCTGCTGCAAAGAGAAAAAAGCTTCCGAGGAGCGGGATACTGTGCTTCTGTTGTGCAACTTCCTACCTGATAAGCTCAATGCTGGGCGTAGCAATATTTTACACTACGCCGTTCTGGTACATCTTCCTCGGAATGACGTATGCGGAGGTCGCGAAAAGCCTTGTCTGCGGCGGAGAAAAATCCGATAAATCCACCTCAGGTGAAGAAAATGCCACAATATTAAAGAAAGTGTAACAAAATATGAACAAACGGTTAAGAAGCCGCGTGATGTTCAAAGTGTAAATCGGGCGGAAATAATAACACGCTGTAAAATAAAAGTGGCTTGAAGTCCCCCAACAATTACCACACGCGGGAAGTTCCGAGAAAAAATCAAGGGAAAAATCCTGCGGCGGCGAACACCCAAAATATACGGAACGGAGAAAATAAAGATATTATAATTTATCAATTCACAGAATACTGTGCACTATGACGAAAATGCGAAAAAATAAATGCCGATTTACCGTTTCGATGTAAAAAATACGAATTTCGTGAATTATTTTTTGGGATTCTATTGACTTTTTATGAATGAAATGCTATACTATAATCACAGGAAAGGGAAGGGGACATAAAAAACCCAATCCCAAAATGAAACGTGCGAAAAGCACAAAATTTTATAAAAGGAGGTTTTCTATTATGAAAACTACAAAGAAAGGTTTTACCCTCATTGAGCTCATCGTTGTTATCGCTATCATCGGTGTTCTCGCAGCTATCCTCGTACCCACAATGCTCGGTTATGTAAGAAAGTCCAAGATCTCTTCTGCTAACTCTGCTGCTTCTTCTGTTTACAAGGCAATCAACTCTGCACTGACAGAGCTTGATGAAGAGGGTATCGACGTTGGCGGTGACTACATCCTCACTTACAACGGCACAACTTGGGCTGCACTTCCGACAGGTCTTTCCAGTGCTGACAAGCTCAACAAGAAGGTATCTAACTTCTTCTCGGACATCACAAAGGTTAAGGAAGCTAGCGCTGCTGTTTCCGGCGGTTCCTGCATAGCTCTCTGCTCACGTCTCGACTCTACTTACAACGGAACATATCCCGCTGGTATCGTTACATCTGATACATTCGAGTCATACAAGGGCACTACTAAGTTCGCTACAGCTTTCGAGGCTGCTCTTAACAAGGCTGGCTACAAGAAGACTTCTGGTTCCGCTGGCTTCGAGAAGTCCGCGTGATTTGGGGTATAACCTGAATTCTAACTGAATAAGAATAAACCTCTCTCTTCGGAGAGAGGTTTTCTTTTTGAGGTCAATATGGAAGAGAAAAAAGAAATCAAAGAAAAGGCGAAGAGTGGCTCTGCATCCGTGGATATGTTCTCGGGCTATATCGCCGCATTTCTGGCGGGTGCGCTCATTGCGGGCGGGCTCTGCTGGTACACGATGGATTATTCCAAGCGCGATGTCAGGTCTGTCGGCGAGGACTTCGTTGTCACTAAGGAATGCCGCGAGATACTTGAGAAAAATGCTGGCATCTCGGACGATAATAATGCCGTTAACAGCGCTTTGGAGGCGTATGTTCGCAGCATAGCCGTGGACAGGTATACCGCATATTTGCCGGAGGACGCTTTGGGCGATACCATTAAATATGTCAACGGCTCGGGCACGGCTAAGTGCAGCGGCTTTCAGGTGGGTACCTCCGATGGCGGAAATATCCTGCTCACCGAGGTGACGGAGGGTATGCCTGCCTATACGCAGGGGCTGAGAGCAGGCGACGAGATAACCGCTATCGACGGCAATTCCGTGAGCGAGGCAGGCGTCGAGAATATCGCGAACAAAATGCTCGGCAAGGATGAAACAAGAGTCACATTCACCGTGCTCAGGGGCGGAGAAACGTTCGATATCAGCTTCATCCGTGCGTCCGAGATGACGAGCAGCGTGAAGTATACCGAGATGGGCGATGTGGCTTATATCCGTATTTCTGGCTTTGACCAGATAGCGAAGGGACAGCTCAATCAGGTGCTCGAAAATGCTAAAGGCAAGAAGAAGTATATTTTTGATGTCCGCAGCAACGGCGGCGGCGAGACGGAAGCAGGCATATATATGGCGGCGGAGTTCTGCGGTCATGCCAAGTGCGTGCTGAACGACTTCAACGAGGAGGAAGAGGTCGTTGAGCAGGATTTTGAACTTGAAGCTTCGGAGCGCAAGGCTGTCGTGCTCATAAATGAGATGACGGCGAGTGCGGCGGAGATATTCACGGCAGTCCTCAAAAGCAACGCGGATGCGAAGCTTGTCGGCGTAAACACCTACGGCAAGGGCATATATCAGCGCGAGGCTGTGCTCAGCAACGGCGGTCGCCTGCACTATACCGCGGGCTCCTTCACCGTCGAGGGCTGGGATAACTGGGACGGAACGGGCATAGCTCCCGATGTTGAGGTGCCGATGGACAGCAGCCTCATCGGAAGCGATAATGACGTTCAGCTGAAGAAAGCAATAGCCCTTCTTGATTGAAATGCACAATAATACAATACAAAAATTGGGCAGTTTTTACGCGCCTATTTGTTGACAAATTGTGAACTTTTTGCTATAATAAGTGTAGCGTTAATCTCGATAAAAAGGAGGGTGCATTTTTATGAGAAAGCAAAAGGGTTTTACCCTTATCGAGTTGGTTATCGTTGTTGCGATCATAGGTATACTCTTGGGCGTGCTCGTTCCTTCATGGGGCTATTTCCTTGAGCGTGGACGCATAAGGACTCAGAATAATAAAGCCAAGGCTGTTTTCAATGCGGCTCAGACAATAGTTACCGATCTGGATTTTGCTGAGCGCAGATATGTTGATGCATATAAGAATACTACTGATGCTGCCAAGAAAAAGGATGCATTGGGTCATCTTTACAGCCAGGTTCCGTCGGTCGATACGACCCGCGAGTGGTATTTCTACTACGATGGCATTAACGGTTATCGCTGCGATTCTACAGGTGCTGTGCTTACAGCCGATAATGCGGGCTATGCGGACGCTGATTTCAACGCGCTTGCTATTTCCGAGTGGAACGATAAGATAACAACCTATATCGACAAGGTCATCGACGATGATCTCGTTTACAAGATCTATGTCAAGGACTACAAGGTACAGTCGGTGGTTTCTGCCCGCTATGAGTCAGACAGATACATCGGTGCTTATCCGACGAATACGGATCAGATTGGTGATCTGGGTGTGATCGACGTGGACGATCTTCAGGCTACGAAGACAAAGGAAGCTGTTATGACGTACTTTGATCTTGATAAGACTGATATATCGTAATTGTCTGATAACGAGAGAGCGCAGCTTTTTAGCTGCGCTCTTTTATTTTTTAATCAGTGGTGAAAATAACTAAAAATACAAAAAAACAAGCTCGATTCTTTTAGTTGACAACAAGTGAAGGGTGTGCTATAATAAATAAGTCGCCGAAAGCGGCACAGCATCTTGAAAATTGAACAATGCTAAGAAAAAGTAACGACCCTTGAGATTCTTTTGAGGGATCAGAAGAATGAACTCAAGCAAAGAGTAAAAAATGCGCAGTAATAACGCAAGCGT